>Ga0222665_1000161_pt1 | contig 46734 bp, 44 predicted proteins | sample AntAcemetagen653_FD_179853 | JGI IMG/M metagenome (GOLD analysis project Ga0222665, IMG submission 179853) | Saline water microbial communities from Ace Lake, Antarctica - #653 | ecosystem: Environmental > Aquatic > Non-marine Saline and Alkaline > Saline | place: Antarctica: Ace Lake...
TTGAAATATACTTTGGGAATTAACACCAGTAGCAGCAGCCCATACTGAACTTTTGTCGAAGCATTAAAGTTAACTCAACCATTGGGGAAAGTGTAAACCAAAAGCTGCGAGGGCCGTCCGGCTGCATGCGCTCGTTAGCACTTTAATTATAGGTGAATACCGTTTTTAATTATGTCTTCGACCAAGTTACCATACCAAACAACACCGACGTCATACCCTTGTTTTCTAATAATTGTAAAATCATCAAATTCGATTGGATGGCTTCTTAAATAAGGTTCACCTGAATAAATTCCTAAAAATACAAACTGCTTTTCTTTGGAATACATGACTTGGCCATCTATCATGTTAATATTGATTGGCCTTGATATTACCAAACTGCCTGAAGAACCTGGAAAAAGTTTTGCATCAATTAAAAAATAGGGTTTGCCATTAAATGGTGCACCCCACCTTGAAGCAATAATTCCAGACTTCACTATCGGGAACAAATTAAACTTATCGTAAAACCCTCTTGGGTATCCAATCACAATTGCATCGTCTGATGCTTGCACCTCTATTTGTTTATGTTGTGGGGATTGTTCATTACTTATCGCATTCCATTGAATGTAGTCTTGCGAATTATCCTCTGCTATCTCAATTAGATAATCAGAAACATCAATAACAGCTACATCAACTGTAGAATTAATGTGAAACAATGCCCTCTTTTTTACTTCTTCTTGGCTTAATTGGATTGGAGCCCATTGAAGGCGGTTACCGGAATTAATTTTTCTTAAATGAAACGAAAATGAATCTGGTAAAACTTCTGATTTATCTTTTTTCTTATGTAATACAACATGTCTATTTGTCACCAACCATTGTTTTGTTATACTTCTCCACTGAGGTCCTTGCTTATCGGTTGGCGCAAATTCCATATAGAAAAAGCCTGATCCTTGGCTTGTATTTCCCTAATATTGACCGAGAAGCAACGAAGTAATTGTATTGAAAATGTCATTGATTTTCATTTTATCTCCTATATTGTGCTAACTATGTATTAATACACCAACAAACGCTGTATCTTCATTATGGCTATATTTCATAATAACACAAATCCTTCATTATCATTTAAAACCACATTGCGAAAAAATGTAATAGCGTTTCACTGTCAACTTTTTCACAATCCACTCCTTTTTTCCAAAACTTGTTTGAGAACGTAATAATAACATATCGCAACGATGTTGCTCCGATCTTTTTATTCTCACCTTCCCGATGCTTACGCATCAGGTTACAAATATGAAACACCTAAGGTGTTTGCAGAAATTGTTAATTAAAATATCTAAATGCACATCTTGTAAAAAGTTCCCATAGGAACGCTATGTTTATAATGGAGACCATTAGCTCTCTGAATCAAATACAAAGATTTTATTGAGCACCTTCGGTGTAAAATGTTATTAATGAAAGGACACATTACAAAGTTCCTTCAGGAACGACATGTTTCTTACGGAATGCGTCAATTTTATGAAATAAGTAAATTCTGCAGGAATTTTAATTCTTTCTGTACACTTCTTTGCGATGTGCAATGCGCAATATCATTACCGTATCGTCATTAATAATGGAGTATATAATTCGATATTCTCCTACTCGATATTTACGTAATTTGTTAAATTTCCACTTTAAGCTTGGATATTTATTAGCATTTTGCGTGAGAACAGTCTCAATTTTATGTAATATGTTTTTTACTTTTTTACCATCAATTTGCTGAAGGTCTTTTAAGACTGATTTCTTAAATGTTATTTTATATTCCAAGATTGGCTCTCATGTCATCTAATGAAATTACCGCATCCGTGTGATCATTCAATCTATCAAGAGCTATTTGGTAATCTGCCCTTTCTGTCAAATAGAGCTCCACTGCCTTTTGGATATGAAACGACTTTGACCTTTCGGTCTCTTTCGAAATAGTATTGAGCTCATTTGCCAAATTATCAGGCAAGCGAACTGAAATAGTAGTACTCATGTTATTTCCTTGTAATTTTTGTATTACAAAATACTACTCTGCAATAATTGTTGTCAAGTAACTAATGAAATACAATTATTGTTTCACCATAAAATCCTTTCGTGTCTTTTCGTGCCTTTCGTGGTTAAAATCTTTCATAAATATCTTGTCAATCTTGAAAGCATCCGGACACTTGGTACATCATGAAGAAAGAAAAAGTGATCGTACTCCTCAGCGGCGGATTGGATAGTTGTGTAGTTACAGCTATCGCACAGGAAAACTATCACCTGTGCTTACTGCATGTGAATTATGGTCAAAGAACTGTCACGCGAGAAGAACAGGCATTTAAGGATATCGCAGGATATTATAAGGTCAAAGACATTCTGGAAGTTGATGTTGGTTATCTTCAGAAGATAGGTGGATCAAGTCTGACTGATCAATCTATGCCCATACCTGAAAACAAAAACAACAATGTGATTCCTTCGACTTATGTTCCTTTCCGCAATGCAAACCTACTCTCTATTGCGACGGCATGGGCGGAAGTAATTGGTGCAATCAAAATATTTATCGGTGCTATGGAAGAGGACAGCAGCGGTTACCCGGATTGCAGAGAGAAATTTTTTAAAAGTTTTAATAATACTATCATAGAAGGCACAAAACCGGACACACATATCGAAATCGAAACTCCCATCCTGCATAAGAAGAAAACAGAAGTTGTTCAACTTGGTATGGAATTGAAAGCTCCGCTCCACTTAACATGGTCATGCTATCAAAATGAAGAAAAAGCATGTGGGCTTTGTGAAAGCTGCATGCTGCGCATAACTGCCTTCCGGGAAGCCGGCTATCCTGACCCAATCCCCTATGCAATACCCATCACATGGAAAAGTTAATTAAAAAATACAGAGAATACCTTGTTTCTCAAAATTACTCGAAGCACACTCTTCGTGCATATCTCGGAGATGTTGAACAATTTTTTGATTTCATTAAGAAATTTTTTCCTGATGAGAATGTCAGCATCGAAGAGATAAATAAATCCATGTTCCGTGATTTTCTTCAGCATCTCAGCGAGCAAAAGGACGGCAACAGAACTCTTGCAAGGAAGGTCATTTCGATCAGGGCATTCTTTTCATACATGATACAGAATGGTTATACAACGCATAATCCTCTCATAGAAATTAAAATCCCCAAATTTGAAAAATATGTTGCTACTTTTCTTACGGAAGATGACATGCGCTTTGTTCTACAAATTCCCGATCAGGAAGATGCGCTTGGGATTCGGAATCTCGCTATTCTCGAACTGCTTTACAGTACAGGCATTCGTATCGGTGAACTTGCCGGTCTTAAGATCAAAGATGTGGATTTCCGACAAAATCAGATCAAAGTACTTGGTAAACGCTCCAAGACAAGGATCATTCCAATGGGAAGTTTTGCCATTGCCGCCCTGGAAAAATATCTTAAAATTAGAGATTCGTTTATCAAAGATATGGATGTGCCCGAAGTTTTTGTGTCAAAGAATGGCAATCCCCTTTCTGCTGACGAACTCAGATATATTGTGAATAAATATCTTAAAGTGATTGAAAAATCAAAAAATTACAGTCCTCATACTCTTCGTCACACTTTTGCAACACACCTGCTTAATCATGGCGCTGATCTACGCTCTGTGCAGGAACTTCTCGGTCACAGCAGCTTGACATCAACAGAAGTATATACGCATACTTCCATGCAAAAATTAAAAGAAGCATACAAAACGGCACATCCGCATGGTGATAGAAAATAACTCGAAAATTGACAAAATACTCTCACAAAATTCAAACATGAAGGTACTATGAGCAAAAATATTATTATAGGAATCGCAGGCGGTACAGGTTCGGGAAAAACGACCCTGGCTGAAAGGATTATTGAAGAACTCAATGAGCCAAATGTACTCATCATCAAGCAGGATGCATATTATAAACCTCATTCAGAACTAAGTTTTGATGAACGCAAAAAGATAAATTTTGACCATCCTGATGCCTTTGACACATCGCTTCTTATTAAGCATCTTAATAATCTTAAGAACAATGTCCCTATCAATTTACCGCAGTATGACTTCACAACACATCTGAGAAAAAAAGAGACAATTACCATCTCACCCCACAAAGTGATTATGCTTGAAGGAATTCTCGTATTTGAAAACAAAGAACTGCGTAATCTTCTGGACATCAAAATCTTTGTCGATACCGATGCTGATGTGCGAATATTGAGAAGGATCAAACGAGATATTAAAGACCGGGGACGCAACTTTGAATCCGTGTACAATCAATATATGAAAACCGTACGACCAATGCATCTTGAGTTCGTGGAACCTTCAAAAAAATATGCCGATATCATTGTCCCCGAAGGTGGCATGAACAGGATCGCAATCGATATGATCGTATCAAAAATAAAACAAATTTTACAAGAAAGTGAGGAATAATGAAAAAATATATCATTACCTTAATTGGAACTCTTATTTTCTGTACAGCCGTATTGTATGCAACAGATATGACCGTGTACAATCAGAATTTTGCCACAGTGCGAAGTGAACTTTCAATCGTACTGCAAAAGGGTTTGAACCTGTATAGTTTTGATGACATTCCGGCAGCGATACAACCAACGTCGGTTCATCTTGAGCCGGTTAAATCTTCTGATACAGTGGTCATCATGCTTCAAAATTTCGAGTATGACCTGGCGAATACAAATAAAATACTCGATAAATATCTCGATAAAACTATCACTCTTATTACAATAAGCGGTGAACTGTTTTCAGGTATATTGAAATCTTTTGATTATGACACAATTGTCATCCAGAACTCGAACGGTGGGATAAATATGGTCAATCGGGATGAAGTGCAGAATATCGATCTTGAAAAGATGCCTGAGAACTTCTTCACAAAACCTACATTGAACTGGGAGTTGCTTTCCAATAAATCCGGTGATACACCCTGTAAGCTGAGCTACATTACCAATAATATTTCATGGGATGCGCAGTATGTAGGCATACTCGATAATGATGACAAACATCTTAATCTATCATCATGGATCTCTCTCAAGAATAATTCCGGAAAAGCATTCAAGGATGTAACGCTTAAACTGATGGCTGGTGATGTAAATTTAGCCCCGGTATCTCCAACCATGCAACGTGAAATGGCTATGAAAGCAGATGGTTTCCTTGACTATGAACAACCTCAGATCACAGAAAAGGAATTCTTCGAATATCATCTTTATACTCTGGAAAACAAAACTGTGGATATTAATAACAATCAGCAGAAACAGCTCTCGCTCTTTGATCCGACCGATGTGAATGTTATAAAGATATATCGCTACAATACAAATTATGGAAATGATATTTCAGTGCTTATCAGCTTCAAAAATGATGAAAAATCCGGTCTTGGTATTCCCCTGCCAATGGGGAAATTACGCATCTTTAAAACCCAAGATAATGACGCTGCTGAATTTGTAGGTGAGGATCACATCGAGCATACTCCAAGAAATGAAGAGGTTGAGATCACAATTGGAACCGCCTTTGACATTAAGGGTGAATGCATTCTCGCAGAGAGCAATCGACCAAGTCAGAAATCCCGTGAGGAAAAATACGAGTGTGAGATTCGCAATCAAAAGAAAGAACCGGTTTCCATCGAAGTAACACGAAGTCTCGGTACAAACTGGACGATCACGAAATCGGATATTTCCTATACAAAAAAAGATGCCTATACAGTAGAATTCCAGGTAAAAGTTCCAGCTGAGGATAAAGTTAATTTTTATTTCACGGTGTTGTATAAGTATTGATTTTCTTGGTAATTTTTAAATACTGGATTCCCGTTTTCACGGGAATGACATCGGTTTTGAATAGATTCAACATGGAAACAGGAAAAGCTAAGAAAAAGATGGATACTATTCTGCACTTACTTTTTCCATTATCTTTTATTGCATGTAATTGTTAAATATCCAATGCAAAGAAAAATTCAAAAGACAATATTTACTCTTATCATTATAGGCATTATTTTTATTATTGGGGAATCCAGCCTGTGCGCCGATGACTTGATAATCAAAACTATCGAAATTTCCGGCAATTCTCATTTTACTGATACCGAGATCATACGAGTTCTTGATCTTCAGCCCGGAGAAAAATTTTCATATGAGACGCTAAACCAAAATATCCATAATATCCTTCAACTCTACTTCTCTCGCGGGTTTTATCTCACAAAGCTTTCACCACCTGAAGTAATACCCTCCGATGATGGAAAAGGTGTTTCGATCAAGCTGAACATTGACGAGGGGCAGCGACTTCTTATTAAAAAGATTACGTTCAGGGGCAATAAATATTTTTCCCAGGAAAAACTCAAAACCTACCTTTCCATGCACAAGAATTTACCCTTCTCCATCCAAAAAGCAAACAGTGACATGATGATGATCACTACTACATATTCCGAAATGGGTTATCCATTCTGTGAGGTTATTCTGGATAGCTTGAGAATTGTAGAGGATTCTCTTTTCCTCAATTACGACATCCGGGAAAACGAGTTTGTACGAATTTCGGATATTATCTTTAAGGGGAATACGGTTACACAGGAAAAAACTCTCGAGCTGCTTCTAAATTTTCAGGAGAATGAGATATATGATTCCAGGAAAATAGTACGCGCAAGGCAGAATCTGCTTCAAAAAAAATACATTGAATCAGTTGAGATAATACCCGTAAATAACTGGCAGTTAATGGTCATCATCAAAGAAAAGAGTATGAACCATTTTCAGGGTGTGCTCGGGTTGGCTTCTTCAAAGGAAGACATTCCATTTATAGAACGTCTCACCGGATTTATTGATTTTTCATTTCTTAATATTCTCGGAACCGATAGAGAAGTACAGCTCAAATGGAATAAGCTGACTTCTAAATCGTCAGAATTTTATATATCCTACCGCGAACCATTTATTCTTGCTCAACAGATTTCAGCAGAGGGCTCCCTCCGAAGAAAGACTGTGGATACAACCTATGTCAATACCGATCTTCGGATCGCATCCTTTTTCACTATGAAAAATTACAGCAGGATCGGGTTACAATATACTTCCAGCAGCTCTATTGAAGACACAGTCAGCATAGACAGAAATGGTGTGGGAGCAATGCTCGAAATCAACAAACTCGAGTATCCGATCAATCCGAGAAAAGGATATAAAAATTCAACTAACTATACGATACGATGGAGCTCGAAAAAATCCTACGATCAGCTCATTTCTGAAGAGATAGAAGTCATAATCCCCTTGAATTACTATAATGTATTCTATTTAAAAGGGCTCACCAAACTCATTTTTACAAAAAATGACACCCTTTCAACTTATGATAAGTTTTCCTTTGGAGGTTATGAAAGCTTAAGGGGATTTGTTGACAATCAATTCATAGCTGCAAAATTCGGTATCATCAGTTTTGAATACAGATACCTGCTATCACGTGATTCACGTGCGTTTGCATTTGTTGATTACGGCTATTGTAAAGAATATAAAAGCTTGATCGGAGTTGGTTTGGGTGTTCGTCTTAAAAGCAAAATCGGTATTATCAAGATAGATTATGGGATCGGCTATCAGGACGGAACCTGGACAAATCCTTTGCAGGGCACGGTTCATTTTGGACTGGAAACAGGATTTTAAATTTTTGATAAGGAGTTTCATTGAAATTATCTCAACTTGAAATTGTCGGATTCAAATCCTTTGGTGAGCCAATAAAACTTAGTTTTTCAAAGGGGTTGACGGGCATTGTAGGTCCTAACGGATGTGGAAAATCAAATATTTCCGATGCGATCCACTGGGTTTTGGGAGAACAGAATGCACGAAGACTCCGCGGCGGAACAATGCGTGATGTTATCTTTAAAGGAACGCGAAAGCGAAGTGCACACAGTTTTACAGAAGTCTCAATAATTATTGAAAATGACAAAAATATCCTTCCTGTTGAATATAAAGAGGTCAAGATAACACGAAAGCTCTACGTTGATGGCGAAAGCGAGTATAAGATCAACGGACAGTCCTGCCGCTTGAAAGATATCTTTAATCTCTTTTATGACACGGGCATGGGACGCAGAGCTTATTCCTTTATGGAACAAAAAATGATCGATGATCTGCTACACAGCTCTGATGAAGACAAACGATATTTATTTGAAGAAGCTGCCGGCATAATGAAGTATAACCAGAGTCAGCGTACATGTGAGAACAAACTGAACTCTGTGGAGAATGACCTTGTACGTCTCGATGATATTATTTCTGAAGTCAAATACCAGGTTGGCTCACTTAGGCATCAAGTTGGAAAAGCTAAACGGTACCAAAACATCAATAAAGCGATAAATACGATCAAGATACAGGTTGCCGGGATCGAGTTTTTCACAATGCATAAGCAGCTCGCTCCGATGAATGAAAAGTTCCTCGAGCTTGAAAAGAAAATTACACAGAACAGCAAAGAACTGGCTCAATGCAACGCTGAAACCACAAAAAAAGAACGGGAACATCTTGCAATTGAAGACAAGCTGAAAAGAGAACAGGCAAAGCAGCGTGAGATCGAAAATGTGATAAATTCTTTTGAAAAGCAAATCCCTCTCAACAAACAACAGATCACAAATAACAAAAATAAACTCGAGGACAACCACGAGCGCATAAAAGTAATAGACCTGCAAAAAGAATCCGGTTCGGATGTCCTTGAAAAAGAACATAAAAAGCTCGAAGACACAAAAGAGACTCTTTCTCTCCAAAAGGAACAGGCAGAAAAATTAGAAAAAAAACTCGCTGAGATCAAAGAAAAGGTCGGTGCTCTTTATCAAGAAAATGATGAGATTTATCATAAAATAAATGAATTCCAATCCAAAAAACAAAAAATACTAAATGAAAAAAATGAGCTGGAAACCCGGCAGCGTTTGATCACAGAACAGGTCAACCGTATTACAGATAAAATTGAGGATTATCAAAACAAGTATGAAAAATTCTGCGAACTTGTAACTGAGCATGAAAAGAAACAAGCGCAAAGTACACTAATACTTCAGAAACTTCGTGAAAAAAAGATATCTCTTGAAAAAATTACTGAAAATATCAAAGAGAAAGAGCAAAAACTGCTTGATGAATCTCATGATTTTCTTCTCCAAATAAAAACTCATGAAAATGAAAAACGGCAGCTTATAGAATGGGAAAGAAATTTTGCCGGATATTCTGATGGAACAAAAGCTCTTTTGGAAAAATTCAGAGATAAAAAACTTACTACTCTCGCAGAAAATATTTCAGTAAAGGAAGAGTATGTTGGTCTTGTTGAGCAAGCACTACGAAACATACTTCTATCTGCAATTTGTGAAGAACGGGACATTCAAGATATCATCTCCTTTTTACAAAAAGAGAAGCTTACCTCACAGCTCATTATCAAAAAAACTGACCATGAAAAAAATACAAAGATCACCAAGATTGAAAATGCCACTCCCCTTGCAGAAATACTCACTCTTAAGAATGAAATCGTGCATCATAAAATACTTGAGAATTATTATATTGTTGAGAATCGTAATATCGCGCTTTCTCTAATTTCCCAACTTCAAAATGATGATCACATTCTCCATTTTATCACAAAAGACGGTGAAATATACTCCAATCGCGGAGTAGTGACCACGCACTGGATCGACACCTCCTCTAAGGGTCTTCTCAGCCGCAAAGCTGAACTGGACAAAATTGATAAAAATATATCCGATTTACAAAGTGAACATGCACAAATTCTACACTCAATCGAAGAAATCACCACGAAAAAGTCAGAGATTGCTGAACAAATAAAAATTCTAGCAAAGGACATTACTAGTACATCTGACGTTCTTGAAAAAGAGCAAAAACAGCTCATCAATATCACTATCCAGAAAGATAATTTCCAGGAGTTTGTCAGAGATAATAAGCAGCAATTCGCCGGGATAGAAACTCAACAATCTGAGGTTATAAAGGGTTTAAGATCAGTTGAAGTGAAACTTGATGAAATTCCGAAACATGAAGAGAAAGCACTTCAGCAAAAGCTGGAATCTGTTCAAACAACACTGAAAACAACCCGCAAAGAGCAATACCGCTTTGAAGAATTGGTCAATGATCAAAAAATTGAAATCACCAAGCTCGATAAAGATATCATTTATATAAATCAAAATATTATTCGAATCAATGAAACCACCCTGGCTAATGAACAGGAATTTGAAAAATTACAGAATTCGATCGAGCCTTTGAAAAAAGAAATTGAAAACCTACAGAAAAAAACTGAGAAATTAGAGATTTCATTTAAGAAAAAAGTGGATGAACTCCATACTTTCAAAGATAAAAATGTGAGTATTGAGAACGAATTCCACGAACTGAGAAAAGAACTCGATACGCTCAAGATGAAACTGCATGACTTTGAATTTAAAAAGGAGGTATTCTCCAGAGACAAGAACGAGATCGAGCTCAAAATCCAGGAAACAAAACTGAAGATCGAGCACCTAAAAGAGGATGTGATACAGCATTATCACCATGACCTTTCTCACGATGCAGCAGAAGATTATGGAGAACTTAGTCCGAATGAGCTGCAAACAGACAGAGAAAAACAGGAGAAACGTCTCGAAAACCTGGGACCTATAAACCTAGCTGCAATTAATGATTATGAAACGCAAAAAAAGCGTTTGGAATTCCTTAATGAGCAAAAAAAAGATCTGGTTGATTCTAAAACCAATCTGCAGGAAGCGATCTCTCAACTCAATGAAACTGCCGAAAAAATGTTCATGAATACTTTCACCATCATTCAGAAGAATTTTGATAAGATCTACAAAGAAATCTTTAACGGTGGTAAAGGAGTACTCAAGCTGGCAAATCCTTCAGATTCCCTTAACTCAAAAATTGAGATATATTCTAATCCGAAAGGAAAAAAGATCACAAATATCAGCCTGCTGTCCAGCGGAGAAAAAGCCCTTACTGCAATAGCACTCCTATTCTCTATTTATCTTGTAAAACCCAGCCCTTTCTGCATCCTCGATGAAATCGATGCACCACTCGATGATTCAAACGTTGGCAGATTCCTCAAACTGGTAAATAAGTTTTCAATCGACACACAATTTCTTATCATTACACACAATAAACGAACTATCGAAGCTGTTGACTACCTGTATGGCATTACAATGGAAGAAGATGGTGTTTCAAAGATAGTATCTGTAAAGCTCGATTGATTTCATGAAAAAAATCTTAATTATCCTGGTTTTTCTTTTATCAACCACCTCCCTGCATGCTCAGTTAGAGTTAAATTCTGTAGTGGACAAAGAAGGACAAAATCAAGATTCGCTGATCGTATTCTTCACTGGCAAATTGGATTTTGACAATAAACTGTATGGTCAGTCAATTAAAGGGCTACAGGAGTATGCTCGTGACAATCCGAATGGGCTTTTTGTTGCCGAAGCAATGTATGTGATCGGTAAATCCTATGTTGCTCTGGATAGTATGAATACTGCGATCTCAGTATTGGAAAAAAATTACAAAGATTACCCTCTTGATGATTACGGAATTTTGTCTTTAAGGGAAATAGGAAATATATATTTTTCTCAAAAAGATTATAAAAAAGCTAAATTATATTACACACAATTTATCTATTTTAATAGCCCTTTAAAAAACAAAGATTATGCGTTTCTTCAGATTGAAAAATGTAATTATTATCTTGGACTTTATAGTAATTCTACCGAGATATATACTCAGTTCATAAAAAAATATCCAAAGAGTTCAAAGGTGCCAAGGCTTCAATTCGAACTTGCCAACTATGATGTAACAGTTCATAATTATGATGAAGCAATAAATGAATATACTTTTCTAATTGAAACTTATCCTCACTGTACATGGCTTGATTCTGTATATTATAATCTTTCTATTGTATATAAATCACAAAATAATTGGGAAAAGACTATTGAAACGACTATTGCTCTCCTCAATCGATTCCCAGATTCAAAGTTGAAATCGGATTCATATGAATTGTTCATAGACGGGCTGGTAGCAAATCATCAATTTCTTCAAGCCATTGACACGTTGAACTATATTATTGAAACTGCTCCACAAGAAGAGAAAAATGAGTATTATCAACTTCTTGCTCGAATATACGAGGAACTTGGGCTGAACACTGAGCTCGTCTATATATATCAAATAATGATTGAGAATGAAACTGATGTTGAAGCTGCTGCATTATTACGCCTGAAGCTTGAATTGTTCAAAGCAAAAACGGGCACTGATGAAGACAGTTTAAAACCAATTGATAACGAACTGGACAGATAGAAAAAAATTGACATCAATTATGACCAACTTAGCTTTTAGCTATGCCGAAGTGGCGAAATTGGCAGACGCACTGGACTCAAAATCCAGCGAACCTTGGTTCGTGCCGGTTCGAGTCCGGCCTTCGGCACCAGAAATAAAATTACAAGGAGTGACATATATTGTTATTTGTTAGGTAATAACATAACTCGTGCACCTCGCACGTATATACCGCGTTTTGAGGTATTTTCCCATGAAATTTCAAAATATAAAAAGGAGTTTTTAATATGAAAATAAAAAATAAACTCAGTATCTCGCTTCTTTTAATCGTTATTTTTACAGTAACTTTTACTCAGTTTGCTTTTGCAGGTTCAGAAGCAACATGTATTTTCCTTCTTATTGAACCCGGTTCACGTCCAAATGGTTTGGGGCATTCCTATGTTTCTATTGCAGAAGGCGGTTTCGCTTCCTGGTGGAATCCTGGTGGGATTGCCTTCCAGGATAATTCCGAACTCGGTCTCATGCACTCTAACTGGTTTGGTGATATCATAGATGATATGTACTATGAATACCTTGGATATTCTCAATATTTCGAAGGAGTGGGTACTGTCGGACTTAATATCACATATATGACATATGGCGAGCAGGAAGCCTACGATGCAGAAGGAAATCCTCTGCGAAATTTCACTAGCTATGAAATCGCAGTTGGAGGTTCTTATGGCACAAAATTAAATGATGAACTAGGTGTTGGTATTAATCTTAAAGGTGTTATAAGCGGTCTCGCACCTCTTATTCCCGAACTCATGGACGCAGAAGGCACCGGATACACCTTTGTTGTTGACCTTGGACTTCTCAAGAAGAATTTCTTTATACCCAAACTCGATTTTGGTGTGAATATTCAGAACTTCGGTCCGGACATGAGCTATGCCAACTCAGAATCAAAACAGCCCATGCCGCTCAATCTCAAGCTGGGTTTTTCCTATAGAATTCTTGATGACAAATACAATAAACTCACTGTTACTGGTGACATCAATAAAATGATGGTCAATAATGACCCGCTCTGGAAACGTATTTTCACCTCCTGGGGTGACGATGGTTTCAAAAATGAACTCGATTCGATGATCGAGAATGTTGGTGTAGAGTATAAGTACTACAACCTTATTTCTCTTCGTGTCGGGTATGTGAATGATGTTGCAGGTCATATTCAGGGAGTTTCATTCGGTGGCGGTATTAGTTATGAATTCTCAAAAGGAAAAGATCTCTATTTTGACTTTGCCCTTCAACCAGGTGGCGAATTGCTGGATGGCGGAAAGAATAAAACTTTCTCACTTGGATTTACTTTCTAAACTAAGGAAAACCTATATAAATAATAAATTGATTCTACATCACAGAGTAGAAATAATAGCGGAACATTACGTATGAAAATTTCAAAAATTCTCACATATATATTTCTTTTTCTCATGATCCCTCTCTTCCTTTTTGCCAAATCCTCCTCCTACACATTCAAAAAACTGCCAGCTCAAGAATTGCAGAAGAGATATGAGAAATTAAAAAAAATTCCTCATGAAGTACAACAAAAAATTTATAATACTGCGGGATTATCTAATAAATTCTCCAGATTAACAAAAGATGGTTTTGAAGGAGTGAATTTGCTGGTCATACTTGTGGATTTTATTCCTGATGATGACCCGAAGACAACTGGAAATGGGAAATTCGATTTTGGATACTGGGACTACTTTGAGGTGAATGGTGTAAAGGATTCGATAAGCACTATCGGTTCTCCTCCTCACGACTCAACCTTTTTTCATCAGACTGTTAAAGCAATGCAATACTACTACCAAACTGCGAGTCTTGGCGAACTGAACACCTTCAATCCTCTCCAGGAAAAAAATTTCCATTATAAGATATTCCCTCATCAAGCTGACACGGCGTATCAAATGCCTCAGCAGATGGCATACTATTGGCCCGACACTGAAGATTACGACTTAAAATCGGATAGACTTATCCAGTATTTTAAAGATGCAATTACAACTGCGGATACAACAGAATTTGAATACACTCCTGACATTATCTTTTCTGAATATAATCATATTATGATAATTCATGCCGGCGCGGATTGGCAGCATGATGTTTTCTGGGACACTCCCAGTGATATTCCTTCCTGCTATTTCCACCTTAGGGATGATTCTATTGCAGTGAACGACAGCATCTTTTTTGTAAACTCCGGCGCTAATTCTCCCGAAACTATTTCTCAGGATTTTTATAAAAATAAACACTTCATCTACGGATTTGGTTCCATTAATGCTGAATTTTTCCATGAATTCGGCCACAGTCTTGGATTTGTGGATTTATATAATACATCAACCATGTATCCTGCGGTAGGTTACTGGGATATTATGGACAGCGGCGGTTTTGGCTCCGCAGTTCTGATAGACACCATGCAAACTCCACCTGACTCTCTTGTAATCGAAGCAGTGCTCCCAACCCTACCTTCTGCCTGGTCACGTACTTTGATCTGGGGTAAAGAGTTAGAAGCTTCAGGAAAGTTTATCACTGTGGATTCACCATCAGAAATTACTGTTTCTGCTGCTGAACTGCCGAATGCTCTTCTTCCTCAATTTGTAAAAATTCCTATTAATAATAAAGAATACTTCCTAATAGAAAATCGTGAAGTCGAACTTGATAACCAGGGAGCGCCGGTCATCAAAGTAGATGACATTACAGGACGGGTACCTCTCTATCCTATGAATCCACTGACTGATCGGAATAACTACGAGTTTGACTATTTCCTCCCTACATATGATACATTTCTTGATGCTGAAACAAACGGTGGATTATGCATCTGGCATATCGATGATTATGTTATCTATGATGAACTCGTCGAAGTTGATGACGGGTGGTTTAACCGCTTTGATGCGAATATGGTGAACGCTAAATCTTCACGTCGCGGAGTAAAACTTGTCGAAGCAGACGGCATCGAAGACATTGGCAATCCCTATTCATATTTCCCCTACGGCACTTGTTACGAACCCTTTTTCAAAACGAAACCCGGTACATGGACACCTGGAGACACGAACAGATATCATAACTATAAACTTGCACCGAATACACGACCAAACTCATTTAGCAACGAGAGTATAAATACTCTTATTGAAATAATAGACATAAGCAACTACGGTGTGGAAATGTCCTTCGCTTTTCAGTATCAAACATATGACGAGATCACATCATACAAACCGGTGCAGAAATTCAATCCTGCTCATGAACTCATACATTATAAAAACGATATATTCGATACTCATGTCCTTGCAATTGCTTCAGATTCTTTGTTAGTATTTTATGAAGAAGAACTATTTGGAGATACCTTAATTGCTTTTTCTAAACCTATCACACAACCTCTCTCTCTTGCAGAGTTTGCACAAAAGGAATATATAATCGTATCTCTTGAAGATTCTCTTGCTTTTATACGATATGACATCATGAACAATCCGCCAATAACGGCTTCCGGCATAAAACTTGATAGATGGATAACTGATTCACCAATTCAGGTTTCTGAAAATGATATTATCGTTCCAACTGATCTTGGTTTGAGGAAAGTAAGCTTTGATGGAGATACTCCATCTGTGGTTGCTCAGGAAAATACACACATCGAGAAAATTGCTTTCGACTCAATTATAAACGAGCTTGTTGCACTTACACATGAAAATTCTGCTGCAATCTATGATACCTCATTAACACTACTTGAAGAATATCCTATGCGAACTCAAATCGGAAATCACTATCCGATTATTGAGAGTCTGATGAAAAACTTTGTCCATCAGCAGAGAATTTATATTCAGGATAATTCTGGTTCGATATATGTCATTGCTGACGGTGTTGTTACTCAGATATTTAACTCTGCTACCTATCCTGTTGCAAATTTTTCCAACATTTCTCTTGGAGATGTGAATGATGACGGTATTCATGATGTTGTCTTTACTACGGAAAGCAGGATTTACATCCTTCAACCCAATGGTTCATTTTTGAATAAAACTCCTGTTATGCCTTATGATGTATCATATTCAGAATCTGTTTCACCAATTATCGGGCAAAATTATTTAGCAGAGAACATTTCACTCTATCTCCCCACTTCTTCTAATTGGACTCAGGCGATTGATAACAATTGTGTAGTTCAGGACATGTATAGCTTTGCGAATGGTCTTGCTCTTGCATCTCCCTCTATTTCCCAGAATGAATCATCCTCAATGTTGTATCTGCCGATCTCAGATTCTCTAGTTCAGATGTATTCTTTTACTCATATTGATAATTCTCCGGTAGAAGTATATTGGAATGGTTATAAAAACGGACCACGAAGAACAGCGTGCGTAATAGCCCTCTCAGAAGGAAATCCTGATTCGACTGCGACTTTCACTATTCTTACTTATCCTAATCCAGCAGAATCAGGACAGGTTAGGATAAGAATACGGTCAAATCAGGATGCAGCTTCCTCAATAAAGATCTATAACCTCGCTGCGGACATTCTATTCAGCGATGAACAGCAGATAACTGCTTATATAAATAATGAATATGTGTGGCCCATTGACAATGTTTCATCCGGCGTATACTTCGCTATGGTCAAAGTTGGCGGGAAAAGCGAATTGGTAAAGATTGGAATCACAAAATGAAATATAAATTTTTAATCATTGCACTTATTCTCATATTAGTCAGCATCTCAATCCTTCAGGCAGATAAGCCCAAATCAAAAGCACTGGCTGCGCTGATGTCCTTTGCTATTCCAGGAACAGGTGAACTCTACGCAAAAAATACAGCATCCGGGGTTGCCAGTCTTGCAACTGAGACCTTACTCTGGCTTGGATATTTCGGTTTTTTGCAACAGGCAAAATGGGCTGAAAATGATTATAAAAAGTATGCTCTTGCATATTCAGATACTCATGTTACCGAGGCAGATGATCTGTATTACGAACTCCTTCAGGATTATTACTCAAGTACAGAATACAATAACCACGTCGAGATTTATGCACGACAAGGTCTAAATTATGGTGATTGGACATGGGAAGAATATGAACAGTTTCGTGCAGAATATCTTTATGTTGGTGATCAGGCATGGGATTGGGGTTCTACAGATGTCTGGTACCGTTATGGTGAACTTCGGCGTGAGAAAAATAAATATAAGATAATCTCAAAATTTACTATTGCGGGAATGCTTGTAAACCGGCTTGTGAGCATGGTCAAAGCAGTGCAGTCTGTGCATCGCTACAATAAAGGAATTACGAAGCAAAATACTGTTTCCCTGAATTGCGGTTATAACCACATGCTTCAGAGATTTACACTCTCCCTTGAGAAACGCTTCTGACATGGACACGATTTACTTAGACGGCACTTCGTTAACTCTTGAGCAGATTTACACAGTAGCTGAACAAAAAGCCAAGGTTGCTCTTACTCAAGAGTCGAAAAAGAAAATCCAAAAATGCCGTAATTGCATTGATGAAATTATAAAGAAAAACTATGTTGTATATGGTGTAAATACAGGTTTTGGCGCTTTCAAAGATAAACGTATTGCTCCTGAAAAACTAAAAGAACTTCAACGAAATTTGATCATCAGCCACTCCACAGGTGTGGGAAATTATCTTCCGGTCAAAGTCGTGAGAGCAAGCATGCTGCTCAGAATCAATTCACTCTCAAGCGGATACTCCGGCATCAAACTGAAAACTCTTGAAACTCTCATAGAAATGTTGAACAAAGGAGTTCATCCTGCCGTGCCGGCTCAGGGTTCCGTTGGCGCAAGTGGTGATCTGGCACCGATTTCACACATAATCCTTGTGCTCTCCAGAGGTGAAGATCAGGAATTGGAGGAGTACAGTGGACGGGTAATTATTGAAGAAAATACCGACCGTGACAACTATTCCATTAAGACTATTTCGGGGCTGAAAGCCATGCGTGATGCAGGTATCGAGCGTGTAGTGCTCGATGCTAAAGAAGGACTCGCTCTTAATAACGGCACTAATGTTATGACTGCGATCGCTGCACTGGCACTTGTCGATGCACAGGTGCTTCTTGAAAATGCAATTAAGATATTTACTGCATCTCTTGAAGGATTACGCGGTGTATCCGATGCGTTCCAACCAAAAATACATGAACTGCGTAGGCAAAAAGGTCAAATTGAGATAGCAAAAAAAGTTATGGAATATATCAAAGGCAGTGCGCTGATAGACTCAAGAAAATCGGAAGTTCAGGATAGCTACTCTCTTCGATGTTTTCCGCAAGTGATCGGACCGATTAAAGAAACACTCGACTTTGCTGCGAATATTATTGGGCGCGAAGCAAATGCTGTCACTGATAATCCTCTTATCATTCCCGAAGCAGAAAGACCAATCAAAGCATTTTCAGGTGGAAATTTCCACGGAGAACCCATTGCTCAGGTTTGTGATTTTTTGAAAATTGCTATTGCTGAACTCGGAAATATTTCTGAAAGAAGGATCTTTAAACTTACCTCACAATTTCTAAGTCATGGGCTGCCCAGCATGCTCACAACAGAGCCCGGATTACAAAGCGGGATCATGATCCTGCAATATACTGCTGCTGCTTTGGTTTCTGAAAATAAAGTACTTGCACATCCTGCGAGCGTGGATTCCATTCCTACAAGTGAAGATGTTGAAGATCACGTGTCCATGGGTACTATTGCTGCCCGTCAATTCCGAGAAATCCTGGAAAACGTACGCAGGGTAATCGCTATCGAATATATCACCGCATGCCAGGCACTTGATCTGAGACTGCGCATCGATCCCGACTTTGAAAATCACACTCCTGAACATACTTTTGGGAAAATAACTTATGGCATCTATTCTAAACTTCGTAACGCAGGAGTAAGTTTCTGGGATCGCGATAAAGTCGCATATATTGACATAGAAAAAACACTCCAACTAATTACTACCGAATTATAACATAAAGGAGCTCACCATGGCTATTATTTTGAATGGATATGATTTAACTATTGAAAAGGTCGTGAAGATCGCTCGAGAAAATGAAAAAGTTGAAATCCCCCGGGAAAGTCTCGAACGCATCAACGCATGCCGTGCAATGCTGGAAGAAAAGATCAAAGCTCATGAGATAATGTATGGAGTGAATACAGGTATCGGAGAATTTTCCGAAGTTGTACTAAGCGACGAACAAATGGAAGACTTTCAGCGTTATTTGGTATACAATCATGCTGCAGGCATCGGCGATCCTGCCCCTATCGAATATGTGCGCGGAGCTATGGCAGGAAGAATCAACGTGCTCGTCAAAGGCAATTCCGGCTGCCGTCCAGAAATTCCGCTTACATTTGCGGCAATGTTGAACAAGGGCGTAACGCCTTATGTGTGCCAGAAAGGTTCTGTTGGTGCGTCTGGAGACCTTGCTCCAATGTCGCAGATCGCACTTCTTCTTCTTGGAGAAGGAAAAGCATATTATAAAGGAGAGCTGCTTGAAGGTAAAGAAGCAATGGATCGGGCAGGCATTCCAATTCCCGGGCTTAAAGCTCGTGACGGACTTTCTGCGATCAATGGCTCAAATCTTTTAACTGCGATGAGCGCTCTTATGCTTTACGATGCAAACCGCTGGCTCAAACAGGCGGAAATTGCAGCAGCAATGTCACTCGAAGCCCTTAAAGCAAATATGAAACCCTACACTCCTCTACTTCACGAGGTCCGTGGATTCAAGGGTGCAATCCGTTGTGCAAAATCAATTCAAAAGCTCATTAAAGGCGGCGATCTTGCAGAGGGAAAAATTAAATGCAAAGTGCAGGATGCCTATTCCATGCGCTCTACTCCGCAGGTTATTGGGGCTGCCCATGATGCAATTGTCTATGCCCGCTCACAAGTTGAGATCGAACTCAACGGCGTGGGTGATAACCCAGTCTTCTTCCCTGATAGAAAGCTGCAACTTACAGGAGCCAATTTCCAGGGCTCACCTGTTTCATTACCGATGGATATGATAAGCGTTGCGATCACAATGGTTTCCGTCATGTCCGAACGCCGCATGAACAGGTTGAATAATCCCGCATTGAGTGTCGGGCTTCCGGCATTCCTCACAAAGGGTGCAGGCATGTTCTCCGGCATGATGCTCAGCCAATATACTGCGGATATGCAGATAGTAGAACAGAAAATTCTTTCTGCCCCTGCATCAATCCAATCCATCCCTGCTGCTGCTGATCAGGAAGATTTCGTGTCAATGGGTATGAACACTGCGATCAAGAATTTCCAGATCATGGACAATGCATACGGTATTCTTGGCATCGAATTCATGGCTGCTGCACAAGCGCTTGATTTCCGCGAAGAGGAATACGGATTTGGTGCTGGCGTCACAAAAGCAAAAGAAGTGATTCGAAAATATGTTGAATTCCTCGATATTGACAGACCTCTTTATCCTGACCACACAAAGATGAAAGAACTTGTTAAATCTTGTGAAATCCTTGAAGAGGTAGAGCAAATAGTGGGCAGCTTAGAGTAATACCGAAATGAAAACCCGTATATTTCTTTTAATTTTTTCGGTTCTTCTTGTGCTAACAAGTTGCGTCTATTATAATACCTTTTATAATGCGAGAAAATACTACTCAGAAGCACTGAATGCAAAAGAGAAAAACAACGGAAAGTTATCACCAAATATTCAGACAAAATTCGAAACATCTATTGGCAAGTGTGCCTATATCATACAGGAATATCCGACAAATAAATGGGTCGATGATGCGATCCTGCTGATGGGACAATGCTTTTACGAACAGGAATCCTACATAAAAGCTCTTCGGAAATTTCAGGAATATGAGAAGTATTATAACAAATATAATCTCTATCCGATCGCAAAACTCTATCTTGCCAAGACCTATATTGCAATGAAAGAATTTGATGAAGCCATGAAACAATTCTCGGCGATCTTCAATAACTCAAGGTTTCAAGAGGTTCGAACAGAGGCATACTTTGATCTGGTTTATTATTACATTGAGAAAAATAAATATAACGATGCAAAGAACACGATTCTCGAGCTATTGAACACTAACCTGAAAAGAAAACCTCATCTCAAAGCGATGTTCCTCTACGCTGAAATAGTGTTCCTCAATGGAGAATATCGTAGCGCCGAGCTTGCTTTTCGGAATCTGCTTGCTGAGAAACCAACCAAAAGATATCAACTTGATGCCTTATTTTATATCGGAAATATATTTTTGGAAACCGGGAATTATAAAGAAGCTCTTCCCGTATTTGAAAGACTCAATGAAACTGAAGTTGATTATACCAGACTCCCGGAAATAAGAATGTATATAGCGATCTGTGAAGCCCATCTTGGAAATACCGAAAAAGCATTTAAGATGTTTGAAACATTGATTACGGACAATAAAGGAAAAAAGATCGTTTCTGAGATCAATTATTACTGGGGTGATATCTATTTTAGTGTGCTTAACATTGACAGTCTAGCTATCAAAAAGTTTAACGATGTAGTAGTGAAAAATCTTGATGAGGAACTTGTTAGAGACACAAACAACAAACTCAAGATCGCCCAAGAACTCATCAGCTATCAAAGCGTGCAAAGCAGCAACCAGATCAGTAAGATCGTCGAGTTCCAGTTCCAGCTTGCGGAATATTATAATTTTGATCTCAATCAACCCGACTCTGCGCTTGCAATGTATGATGACATCCTTGAACGTCTTCCGATACTCAGACTGGAGCTTGATTCACTTAACAAAATTATGATGCTCTACTATCCGGAACAGGACACGCTCGCCACTGCGAGTGACTCCCTCTTTATTTCTGATTCTCTGGAAATAGAGATCACGGTTCAGAATCAAGATTCTGTGGCAGCAATTATAGATACATTCGCAATAACTCAGAGCGTAATCGATTCAATTTTAACAACTATCCCAGACTCATCATTCGCAGATAGTCTCAGAGGATTAGCTCTCATTGATACTGCTTTTGCAGACACTATTCTCACTGATTCCACTATGACAGACAGCACAGTTGCCAAACCGGAGAGAATAATCGTTCCTGCCAAGCAGCAGCTTCTCGTGAAAATAGAGAATCTTAATAATACTATTCAGGAATTCGAGAAGGAGATCATCGCAGAAGTTCTTTTTATGAAGCTTTGGACTTATCGGGAAAAACTTCAGGATGCGGATAAAGCTTCAGAAATGCTCCTACTTCTTGAAACTGATTATCCTACTTCAAAATATACGATTGCCGGCAAGAAACTCGTCAACAATGAACCATATCAGCTGGTAGATCCTGAAGAACATTATGCACAGTTGTATTTGAATAAAGCATTGGATTTTTACTTTGATTCCGTCTCACTCGAACAAAGCCATGCATATTTAGATACAATTTTATTGAATTATGATTCCACAGAAGTTTATCCTCAGGCATTATATTTGAAATCCTACCTGTTTGTAGAAGAGAGCAAGGATACTACTTCTGCCAGACCATATTTGGAAGAACTTTTCACCGATTATCCTCAGCACGAACTAACGAACGAGGTTTCTGATTTCTTTGATGGAACACATTTCCTTACTTATGAAGCAGAAGAAGACACCACAGTAATAATCGATTCTACAATTGTATTGCCGGACAGCACCATTATTCCGGATTCATTATTTACGATTCAGGATACAACATCAATTATAGATTCTGTTCTGATCACAACCGAAGAAGACAGTATTTCCATTTTTCCGGAACCGGAAGACAGCTTGGAGGTTCGTAAACAATAATTTCTCTCATGCTTAACCATCTTAGCACACTTCTAAAAATTTTATTTATTATCTCACAGATAGTTTTTATCTTCTTGTTTCACAATGAACTTTTATTGATTTCTGTGCTCATTATTCTGGCTCTGTCCCTGATGATATATCCAGCAAATCTTATCGCTGTTGCAAATACTATCTTACGTATATCTCCCCTTCTTTTGTCGATTTTTCTTATGGGTTATTTATTTGGCAATTCCTGGCAGAAGGACATGATGATAATAGGTTCGATCGCAATTACGCTGAGTTATACTGTTGTGCTTGTGAAATCGACTTCAGTATTCTCATTCCTGACACAAATGCACAAAGTGACTCCACAGAAAATACGTAATTCATCAACACTTTTTCTCTATGGCATCATTAGATTTCTCCCCATTATTTATCATGAATGCTCTCACACGATAAAGCTATATAAATATCATATAAAGAGAAAAATAGGGCTGAATGAAATATCTGAGCTTATCCCTCTTATTGTGAACAGTTCGCTTAAGAAAGTGCATATGTTTTCTTCAACTGCCGAAAGTCTTATACACAGTGAACTTTCACACTCTTTTTATGCGTGGGATCTTTTATTACCGGTGCTGCTTATAATACAAATTGGACTGATCTTTATATGAAGAAATTTTTACTCCACTTCAGTTATGATGGACATCCTTTTCATGGATGGCAGATACAAAAAGATACGCTTACTATTCAGCAGGTCATGGAAAAAGCACTTTTCCAAATCTTTAAAGTTGAGACTCCTTTGACAGTATCGGGCAGAACCGATGCGGGTGTGCATGCACTTAATCAGTATGCCCACTTTACTGCAAAGACGAGAATGGAACCGGAGAATATCATCCCTGCAATCAATAGCATTATTCCTAAAGCGATCTACATCAAAGAATGTACCGTTGTGGATGACGCTTTTCATGCGAGATTTTCTGCAAAAAAAAGAACATATATGTATAAGATAATGAAAGAATTCTCTCCATTTGAACGGTTATATGCTTCATATTTTCTTCATAAAAAGTTATCTTTACCGTTATTGCAACGAGCTTCCGAATATTTACTCGGCACGCATGATTTTAATGTCTTTGCTCATGACACATCGCAGCTTACTTCAACGCAGTGTACTGTTGATAGCGCTGATTGGAGCGAGACAGACACCCATCTCACCTTTGAAATATGCGCAAATAGATTCATGCATAATATGGTTCGAAGGATAGTCGGCACACTTTTGCATATTTCCCATGAAGGGCTCGAACCAGAGCATATAGATAAAATATTATCTAATCAGGACTATAATCTCCTTGGTATGACAGCTCCACCTCAAGGACTTTATCTGTTTGAAGTTACATATTAGTTTTATGAAATCATAAAAAAATTGACGTTCCGGCACATAGTTTGTAGATTTTGTTTCGTAGAATAGAGTTAATAAATATATCACAATTAAATGGTGCTCAAAAATCTGGAGGTAACCATGAAAATCACCCATTTCAACGATGTCCTTCTCGAAGATGTGAATGTAGAAGGTGCTGACAAAACCAAAATCAGGTGGCTTATTTCAAAAAAGGATAACGCCCCTAATTTTGCCATGCGTATGTTTGAAGTCGAAGCAGGGGGACACACTCCGTTTCATTCGCATGACTGGGAGCATGAAGTTTTTGTACTTCATGGAACCGGTGCTTTGGTCACTGAAGAAGGAGAAAAGCCATTCCAGCAATGGGATGTCATCTTTGTGGAACCCTATTTAAAACATCAATTCAAAAATACTGACGATACCCTCTTACGCTTCCTCTGTGTCGTTCCCCACTCACATCAAACAGCAAAAATGTCAGGCAATCCTCTTGGAGACAAACCCGCAAACAACTGCTAATGAATATACTCGCTTTTGACACATCCACATCGTACGAAAGTATCGCACTCTCAAGTAACGGGCAGATTATTGCAGATGTGACTACAAAATCAAAAAAGACTCATTCCGAGCGTCTTTTGCCTACACTTGAAAACCTTCTTTCTCAAACAGATATGAAGATGGAGGAGATCTCAGCGATCGCTGTTTCACTCGGACCGGGTTCTTTTACCGGACTGCGTATCGGGCTTTCTACTGCCAAAGGTCTCTGTTTCGGTTTGAAGTTACCACTTTACGTAACATCAACATTGAGATCTCTTGCGAATAATGCCTCATCGGTTTCATCAAATATTTGTGCACTTATGGATGCAGGACGAGATGAATTTTACTATGCTATGTATTCGTCGGATCTTACAGAAATACACAAACCGTCATTCGCGAAGATAGAACAAATTGTGCAAATTATAGATACTGAAACCCTGTTAATCGGGCCTGTCAGTTTAACAATAAAGCAAGCACTCTCAGATACTGATGTCAAACTGAACTTCGCAAGGGCTATTGACTGTTATCCGAAGGCATCATCCTTGATCGATATCATAGAAAATCAAAAGGGTTGCGACGTGTATGAAGCTGATGACATCGCAAAGATAGAGCCCTTATACATTAGGAAATCAGCAGCGGAAGTAAATTTTAAATTAAAACAATGAAAGAAATAAAAATGAAAATTCATAAATATTTAGGAGTATTATGGAAGATTTAATTGACCTAAAAGAAATGCAAAAGATGAACTTGCCTGAACTTCATAAGATCGCAAAAAGTTTCGAGATAAAAAAATTCAAAGCCATGAATAAAAATAATTTAATGTTCGCGATCCTCGATGCACAGGCAGCAAATGAAGGATTGGTCTTCACCACAGGTGTGATCGATCTTACACCTGAAGGATACGGTTTTCTTCGTTCCGCAAAATCAAATTATATTAGTGGACCCAGTGATATCTACGTATCCAAAGCTCAAGTGAAAAAATTTCATATCAAACAAGGAAATATCATTTCCGGACCTGTACGTTCACCAAAAGAAGACGAAAAATACTTCGCCCTCATAAGAATCGATGCGATCAACAACGAACCTGCTTTACGTGCATACGAAACCCCGAATTTTGATTTTCTGACGCCGCTTTATCCCGAAGAAAAACTCAATCTGGAAACCGATCCGGACGAACTTTCCACACGGATAATCGACCTCTTTACGCCAATCGGCAAAGGGCAAAGAGGACTCATTGTTGCTGCACCCCGTACCGGAAAAACTGTACTGCTTCAAAAGCTTGCAAACGCAATTCTCACAAACCATCCTGAAGTTTATGTGATCATTCTTCTTGTCGATGAGAGACCCGAAGAAGTCACAGAAATGAAACGTATCGTAAAACCTGAGAATTCAGAAGTTGTGAGCTCTACTTTTGATGAAACCGCTCATCATCATGTGCGCCTTGCTGAAATGGTCATGGCAAAGGCAAAAAGAATGGTTGAATACGGACGCGATGTGGTCATACTGCTTGATAGTATCACCCGTCTCGCACGTGCATATAACACACTCATGCCTGCGAGCGGAAAAGTCCTTTCCGGTGGTGTCGATGCAAATGCGCTTCACAAACCGAAACGCTTCTTCGGAGCTGCACGCAATACTAAAGAAAGCGGTAGTTTGACCATTATGGCAACCGCACTGATTCATACAGGTAGCAAGATGGATACTGTTATCTTTGAAGAGTTCAAAGGTACCGGTAATATGGAACTCGTGCTCGACCGCTCAATCAGCGACCTGCGAATGTACCCTGCAATCGATCTCATTACTTCGGGAACACGCCGCGAAGAGCTTCTTCTATCCGACGAGGTTAGAAATCGTGTATTTATTCTTCGTAAAATCCTCAAAAATCAAAATCCCTATGATGCGATAGAGCTTCTTAAGAACAAGATGAAAGGAACAAAGAATAATCAGGAATTCCTGAAATTAATGAGCAGCTAATATTCTGTTTATGAAAAAAACTATCTGTCAGATCATAGTCTTTTTCTCACTTTGCAACATATCTTTATGGGGGCAATCCCTTTCTGTCGTATATAATTATATCGCCAAGAATAAGTACAATACTGCTTCTCAAAAATTAAAATCCATGCTCCCGCAGTGTAAAGTTGATGACGAAAAAGTTGAGATACTCTATCTCTTAGGACAATGTGCAGACAATGCAGATGATGCTTCATTTTATTATAAAGAGATACTAAAAGAGAAAGAAAACGCATATACTGATAGAGTGCTTATCCATCTGGCAAAGATCGGTCTGACACATGAAGATTGGACGGAAGCAAAGCAATATTCAGACAAACTGCTAACGAAAACCTTTTCTTTGTACTACTCAGAAGCTCTCTTCATGAATGCGCAGGCACATTTCTGCAATGCGGAATATTTTCCTGCGATCACTTCGTATAAAGAATTCATCAACATATCTCTTGATTCCTCTCAACGCGAACTGGCAATGCTTAATTGCGGTACTGCCTATTATGAACTAAAGCAGTATTCGAAAGCGATCGAACAGTTCTCGCAAATGCAGGAAGAAAGTCCAAACAGTAATTTCAATCCCTACATGCTCTATTTACTGGGGTTGAGTTATGAAAACAGAGCAGAATATACCGATGCGATCACTCATTATAAAACGCTCACAAATGACTATCCCTACTCGCAATATTCACCTCTTGCAGAACAGCAGCTCGTGTCCTTGATCGAGCAGGGACACTATTCATCGTCCCTCACGACGTTACCCCAGACCGATGAGCTTATTGATAAAAAATATATCGTTCAGCTTGCAGCTCTGGAAAGCTCGACTAAAGCCCATAAAGCGCAGGATGAGTATAAAGCTCTTGGTGTAAAGAATACATTTATCTTTACAAAATCCGTGAACGGAAAAATATATTATGCAGTCGGTGTCGGTCCCTATTCAACTGAAAACGAAGCACTCTATAAAAAAAACCGGCTTGCAGAAAAAAACATCAATTCATACATTTATAAAAAAACATGACAAAAAAGCAATCTCCAGACACTTTACAGGAACACACACCTCTTATTCGGCAGTTCCTTTCCATCAAAAAGAAGCAGCCGGACGCACTTTTGCTTTTCCGAATGGGAGATTTCTATGAGACCTTTTTTGAAGATGCGAAAAGAGCTTCAAAATTACTGGGTATAACACTCACAACGCGAGATAAAAAAAAGAAAAATCCTGTTCCACTTGCCGGATTCCCCTATCATGCTTTAGATAACTATCTGAAAAAATTATTGGACCACGGAGTGAAAGTAGCAATATGCGAACAGGTCGAAGATCCCAAAAAGGCGAAAAAACTCGTTAAAAGGAAGATCGTCGAGGTCATAACTCCCGGAACTATACTCGAAGAAAATTTCCTTCATGGAAAAGGAAATAATTATCTTAGTGCGGTGTATGAAGGAAACTCAAGCTGCGGTATCTCTTCTATTGATATTTCAACCGGAGAATTTTCCTGCACAGAAGTTCCCTTCGACCGTGTTGTCGATGAGCTTGCACGAATTCATCCAACAGAAATTTTACTTCCTGAAACAACAGAATCCGATCTTAAAGAAAAGATCAGCATCTTCTATGATCCTGCATTTACAGAATATGAGACCTGGCGATACGAATTTCCCGAAGCTGAAGATCTTCTTAAAAAACATTTTGATGTTCTCTCCCTCGAAGGATTTGGTCTTTCAGGAAAAAATACTGCGGTATGCGCGTCAGCAGCAATTCTATCATATATAAAAGATCTGAAAGAAGGCGAACTTTCCCATATCAACACACTCAGCTTCTATTCAGAAGGGCAGTTCATGCAGGTTGATGCGCTTTCCAGACACAATCTCGAGCTTACAGAATCAATGCGTACTCGCTCACAGCACGGCACTCTTCTTGAGGTTTTGGATGAGACGAAAACACCGATGGGCGGACGAAAACTCGTCAATTGGATGCTTAATCCGCTTATGAAAAAGGATCTCATAATCCAGCGCCTCGACAGTGTAGATGAACTACTTGATAAAAGCCATGTGCGCAAAAGTATTATTGATATTCTTTCCGAAATAGGAGATATTGAACGTATCATCAGCAAGCTTGGAACAAATAAGGCATACCCTCGCGACTTGATCGCTCTGAAAAATTACCTCTCGTTGGCTAAACCTTTAGCTGAACATATTTCGAATTGTGATGCTGAATTACTTAGATCTTTATACGCATCCATTCAAAATTTTGATGAGGTTATACTTATTGTCGAAAATGCGCTCAATGAAGACGCTCCGCTCACTTTACAGGACGGCGGGATAATTAAAGAGGGTTATAATCAAGAGCTGGACGAACTGAGAAGCAAGAGTAAAACAGGAAAAAAATGGATCGCTGAGCTCGAACGAAAAGAGATCGAAAGAACCAATATCCCCAAGCTGAAGGTTCGTTATAACAGTGTTTTCGGTTATTACATCGAAATAACCAAATCCTATTACGACAAGGTGCCGGAAGATTATATTCGAAAGCAGACACTGGTAAATGCAGAGCGTTTCATCACACCTGAGCTCAAGGAATTTGAAAACCAGGTTCTCGGTGCTGAGGAACGCAGCACACAACTGGAATATTCTCTTTTTATTGAAATTCGGGAAAACCTGAAAAATTTTATTCCCCGATTTCAGCAATTCTCGGAGGTCATCTCAACACTCGATGTACTCACGAATCTCTCACAAATTGCTTATTACAACCATTATGTGCGACCTGAAATTCATGACGGTCACGAAATCCGTATTGAAGAAGGAAGACATCCTGTTATAGAAAAGCTCTCTGCTGGCAACGAGTTCATTCCAAATGATACATTTCTGAATAGTTCCTCGGATAGGATATTACTCATTACCGGTCCTAATATGGCAGGTAAATCTACCTACTTAAGGCAGGTGGGATTGATCATAATCATGGCGCAGATGGGCTCATTCATTCCTGCTGCTTCTGCAAAGATCGGTATTGTGGATAAGATATTTACGCGTGTGGGTGCATCCGACAACCTGGCACTTGGGCAAAGCACATTTCTGGTAGAGATGATCGAAACTGCCAACATTCTGCATAATGCAACACCACGAAGTGTCGTTCTGCTAGATGAGATCGGGAGAGGTACAAGTACTTTTGACGGACTGAGCATTGCATGGGCTGTGGTTGAATACCTTCATGAAAACAAGAAGATCGCAGCAAAAACACTCTTTGCTACTCACTATCATGAGCTCACAGAACTTTCCAATGTGTATAAAGGTGTGAAAAATTATAATATCACTGCAAAAGAGTATAAAGATAGGATAATCTTTTTGAGAAAAGTAGTGCCCGGCAGCGCAGATCAGAGCTATGGCATTCAGGTCGCAAAACTGGCAGGTATTCCTCAAAAAGTTATTGAGCGCGCTCAGGAAATCCTGGAAGAACTCGAAAAAAGTGAATTCAACGAATCCAGCATTCTGGAGAAAACAAAGAGGAAAAAAGCCGAGATCAATCAAATCTCATTTATTGAAGTGCTTTCTCAGAAAACAAGTAAAGAAAGAGCGCTTATCGAAGAACTGAAAGGTCTGAATATTGACTCCCTAACCCCTATCGAAGCGCTTACTTTTCTCTCTAAATTAAAAGAAAAACTTTAGTTTTGGAACTGCTTTTAAAATAACTCTCAACCAATGTATTGATTCTTTAGAATAAATATTTTTAACCACGAAATGCACTAAAAGCACGAAAATGGTTTTTAAGAAGAATATTCTATAAAATATCATTCTATTAATTTCGCGTCTTTCATGCCTGCTTCGGCGTAACGTAGTGAAGACGGTTCTTTCGTGGTTCATTATATTTTTCTAATTCGGTAATTTCCTCACTAAATTTTGCGGTTCTTTCCTATAAATCGAATCTCTCTGTATTTGTAATTGGTTATTTGGGATTTTATTAAAAATTAGATATTGGATATTAGTTATTCAAGTTTTAAAGGATGAAGATTATAAATTCATCTTTAAAAAATATCTAATACGAAATTTGAGCAATATAAAAAACCCCATTCATCCTTTTCACCCAATAGTTTCTTTATTAGTTGCAGTTCCTCATCCGGCAGATTGTGCACACCTGTGCTGTCTTCAGGATATTGTTTGAGCATGTTCAAAATCCTATTGCCTTCTTCAATACTGAGCTGTAAATGCTCTTGATGAGGTGTGGGTGGCTGAAGAACTTTCAATGAATTATTTTCTACTGTAAATGAGAAATAGAAGGATTCATCCTCGCATTGCTTGTTAGTAAAAACTACATGAATTGAATATATTGAATCATCGAGCTCTACTTCATAATCCAAAACTTCCTTGACATAAAACCTTGGTCTATAGCTACCAATATTCTTCTTTGAGAAATAATAGAACATCTTGTCAAGAGTATTATTTTCGAGATTCTCCTTGAATCTTAGAAGAAATTTTGTGATAATATTGTTTATTTGAGGAGTAATTATTTTTTTTGTAGCTATAACTCCCATTCTTTGGAAAGTTTCTGCTTTTATTTTTCTGTTTATTCGAGATATCTTTTGCTTTAGCGCTGTATAGGATCCCTCAGTTATTCTCTGCATTTTCTTTATACTTCTATCACATTGAAGATAAAAAATATATGTTTTAAACTCATCATCAGATAAAGTATCTTTAGCGTCGTCAACTGCATCAGATAATTTAAATTTTTCTTGGCTTAGAAAATCTAGGCTATCATTGATCTTATGATGCAGTTCATCAGCGACATTCCTTTTTAATGACTTATGAAGCTCATCCTCTTTCTTTATCAGTTCGAAATATTGATTGCAATAATTCTTGCTTGCATTAACGATCCATCCTTCATGATTTTCGTGAAGAATACGATCTCGTTTTAAAAGGTAAGAATAGAGCGTTTGCGAGGCAATATCCTCGGCAACCTCAAGACTTCCCACTTTGTATAACGCGTAATTATATGCGAGTTTGTGATATTTTTTCAGAACTTCAGCATCATTTTTTTTCACATCTGCCAATTTCTTTTGCGTATGTTGTTACAATTTAGTACTTTTCATGATATTAAGTTAATTACCTGAAAAATGCTCATAGTGATCAAGAAAAAAGACTTCTATGTCTGTTCTCATTCTTGCGTTATCGTATTTTACTTATTTTTTGAATTAATAGGTAATGAAATTAAAGATTTATGTGAACCAAGAAAAGATGAAAATATCTGTCAATATTTTGAAATAATTCTGAAAAATAAAATAAAAAACAAACCTATAAGAAAAACAACATGCCATTAAATGAATTCCGGAGGGAAGCAGCGGAGAGTGCTAATAAAAATCTTTTAAGGAAAAGTATTCCTCGGACATGAAAAGAAAATTGGTGGAAATTCATGAGAATTTAAACTCATCATTTTAAACTTTTTTCACTTTTATTCACTTTTATTGAGTGGTGGCGTCACCATTTGGTGCTTTTTATGATATATAAGTAAATAACCTAAAAGGCGGTTACAATGAAAAAGAAAACATTAACTCTAATTGGAGTTATCATTATTATGTTAATCGGTAATACAATTGCTTATGCAATGACAGGCGCAGAGTTACTAACCTTATGCGATCCTGCGGATGCTGAGATCATCACACAATATTTAGATTTAAGCGTTGATTATCCGGTCATTAGGGAATTTGCCCTGCAAAGTGGTGATGAAGTGATATACGAAGCTGTGGTCGTGGGACCTAATGGAGAAAAGTATATTATTATTGTAGTTAATGGTGTTGTGCACCTAATGAAAGCATAAAGGAGGAGAAAAACATGACTATTAAAAGAATTTATGACGGAAATGGCGGAGAATACGTAGTAATAATCTCAGACGGAAAAGTATTCCTGGGACACGAAAAGAAATCAGCCGAGGGAAAAGCGTGAGGATACAAAATTCCGAATTTAATGAAAAAACAAAAAATATTGATCGTTGAAGATGAAGTTATTATTGCACTGCACTTGAAAAATCTGATACAGTGTCTCGGAAAATATGAATGTGCTTCTGTCTCCAGCGGTGAACATGCTGTCGAACTCTCGAAATCCTTTGAACCCGATCTTATATTCATGGATATTAACCTGGACGGACAGATCAACGGCATTGAAGCTGCAAGACAGATTCGCACTAAGAAAGATGTACCTGTTGTGTTCGTTTCTGCATTCACCGACGAAGACACTATTGAAGAAGCAAAACGAACGAATCCTGCAGGATATCTCACAAAACCTATATATGCTCATGAAGTTGAAAAAACACTGACGGCCGTTTTACATAAAGAGAAACATTTTTCAGCAAGTTATGAGGTGCAGAATGTGAGTACAAAAGAGTATGGGGGTATTTTAGAGACTCCAATCATGGCACTCCCGCTTTTCATTCTTCACCCCGAAGAATGAAAAGCGGGAGCTTTTTTTTGAAGCTCCCTTAAACATTGAAGTTTAAAGAGTGTTAATGCATAGTAGCGTGACTCAGCTTAAAAAGATGAGTTGGGAGAACAATTTGTTTAATATTCAATATCCCCCGGTCGTTCCATATACTACTGGCTCGCATTCACAATGAACCATTGCGAATAACAAAAAATATGCTGTAACACTTCTACTATTGAGGTTGCAATGTATTTAAAAAAATTTTGGGGGTATGCAGGAACAAATCTTCAAAATCTTGACACAAAATGAATTGATTTTGACGTCAATCCCTATGAGCAAAAAAATACTAATTATCAACGGACCAAATCTCAACTTTCTGGGAAGTCCGGAAATGAGTATTTATGGAAAAGAATCACTCGCTGAACTCCATTCTATTATCTATCAATGGATTACAGATCAGGAGTGGCAGGCACGTTTTTTCCGGAGTAATAACGAAGGTTAAATCATCGATTATATTCAGAATAATTTTGAATGGGCTGACGGCATGGTCATCAATCCAGCTGCCTTTCCCCACACTAGTATCGCTATTTACGACTGCATTAAATCCATAAACTTGCCATCCATAGAAGTCCACCTTTCCAATATCTACCACAGGGAGGAGTTCCGCAGAACTTCCATAACCGGTCTCGCATGTGAAAAAGTGATTGCAGGTTTAGGAGCACGGGGATATATCGAGGCGCTTGAGAATCTTAAGAAAATTTTTAAATGAAATATCTGCGGGAGTTGATCGAGATCTACGATCTTTTGTATGATCGTTACGGACCTCAGCACTGGTGGCCAGGAGAAACTCGTGACGAAATTATCATCGGAGCAATTCTTACCCAAAATACTAATTGGAAAAACGCCGAAAAAGCAATCGAAAACCTCAAACATAAAAACCTGCTTACACTCACCGCATTGAGAAATGCAGAAATCAAAAAAATCGCACAATGCATTCGTCCCTCGGGCTATTACAATCAAAAGGCAGCTCGCCTAAAAGAAATTGCTAAATATTTTTACAGCAAAGATTTGCAAAGTTTTGACGCTCATTCGACAGCAAAGATGCGCAAGGAATTGCTTGCATTGAAGGGAATCGGTCCGGAAACTGCGGATTCAATTCTTCTCTATGCCTTTGAAAAACCTGTTTTTGTTATTGATGCCTACACAAAAAGAATATTTCAGAGATTAGGTTTTTTTCCTGAGAATATTTCATATGATGAAGCACAGAAATTTTTCATGAAAAATATCAGAGAAAATCCTCAACTATTTAATGAATTTCATGCACTGCTTGTACATCATGCAAAAGAATATTGCCAGAAAATTCCATACTGCGCAAAGTGTGTTCTATTGAAGAAATGTAAATTTGAGAAGAAAAATAATGATCTCAAAAAAAAACAGTAAATCAAAAAAGACCCGACACATCTTTATTGTCTCTGACGCAACTGGATCCACCTGCGAAATGGTCGTCAAAGCTGCACTCATCCAATTCAGAACAACGGATGTACACCTTCATCGTGTTCGTTATGTGAGAACAGAAAAGGAAATAAGGGATGTTGTTCAGGAGGTTATGGCAGTTGATGGCATCATTGCGTATACATTTGTATCCAATGAACTTCGCGATCTCATTTTTGACCAAGGAAGGAAGTGGGCAGTTCCTACGATCGATGTGATGGGTCCTTTACTGAGCAGATTCACAGATTATCTTGAAATATCCCCTATGGCTGTACCCGGCATGTTCCGCAGTTTGGATAAAAACTACTACCAGCGCATCGAATGTATAGACTTTGCCGTAAAACACGACGATGGAAAGAAGTTAACTGACATGTACAAAGCCGATATCATTATCGTCGGTCCCAGCAGAACCTCAAAAACACCCATCAGCATCTATCTTGCATACAGGGACTACAAAATCGCAAATATTCCTATGATCTTCGACATCAACCTTCCCGATGAACTCTTACAGGTGGATCAAAAAAAAATTGTTGGGTTGACCATCTCTCCCAGCCGCCTGAAAATCATTCGAGAAGTACGTGCGAGCAGATATACGCATATCCAACTCTCGAAATATATTGATATTGACCACATCAAAAAAGAGCTCAAAGAATGTATGCAAATATACAATAAGCATAATTGGAAAATCGTTGATGTGACTTCAAAATCTATTGAGGAAGCAGCGACCGAGATAATGCGTTCATTTAGTGATAGAAAGTTTGACAGTACGTATAATGATAATTTGAGTGACAAAGATGTTTAAATTTATTCGCAGCTTTTTAATTGTGATTTTTATCTTGATCCTGATTACGGGATGTGCCTCGAAATTTGAAAAGGCACAGAGAAAAAAACAGGAAGCTGTAACCATTATTGTTTCAGAAAAGATATCATCCTATATTACATCTCTTATGTCTTCACTGCTAGAAACCGTTCATAAATCCTCAGAAGTAACCTATCAAAATTTTCAACTATTATCCGAACACTTTCCGGAAATTTCCACTTTGCTACTTTATAATAATGATCTCGAACTTCTAAGAAAATATCCTGCAACTATATCTACTGACGAAGTGATCGAGAACTGCCTGACCAATCAAAACAGAAAAGATATCTCAGCCATTACCAAACCCTTTATCGGACACTCTCTTTATAAAAATAATGATGTATATATCTGTATTACCATACCAACAAGCACTGACGAAAAAACCGAGAGAAATATTTTGATCATTCTGGTCAACACTGTAATACTCTTTTCAAAAATAGAGCAGGAGCACATTGTACCCTACCCATATTCGCTTATCGTAATAAACGACCAACAGGATGTAGTGTATGATTCCGACCCGACGAGAATTGGTAAAGACTTCCTCACAAAAGTCAATTCAAACGCATATGACCCGGCATTGAAAAATCTCTATAGTATGATGAAGGAGAATGCCCGCGAATACTTTATAACCGACATCGAGGAAAAATCTCTAACTCAAAAAAAGATATTTACCTGGAATACGATCCAGCTTTTTGATGAAACATTTCATATTACTCTTGTTCGAGATATAAATAGAAACAAAAAAAAGAAGTCCGAAAATGTATATCTTCTTTCGACACTGCGCAGTTATGCAATTCAGGACACTCTCATTGACCCCATTATCGAAGAACAACCCAAAGAGATCGAGAAACTTCTTAAACATATTTATGACCTGAATCCGGGAGCATATTCAATTCAACTGGCTGACACTACTGGAACAATAATAAACGGATGGCCTCTGTGCAATTGCGCAATCGGATATCTCAATAATCAAAATCTTAATAAATCATTTGACGCTGCGCTTGATTTGGTCATAACCTTAAAACAGGAAAATATCATTCAAGCTCCCTTATTTGAGGGAGGTGAAGGAAAAATAACATTTATTCCAGTACTCGTACACGAAGATCTGTACGGTGTGCTGATAGCTATCGAACCACAAGGGAACTAATATGATCACAATAAAAAAGGTCGAAACAAAAAATGATTGGAAAGAATTTATTGATCTTCCATTCAGGTTATATAAGGATGATAAAAACTGGGTTCCACCACTGAAAAAAGACATGTTTTTTAAACTCAACACTGAGAAGCATCCATTCTGGGAGCACGCTATCCGGGAAGTATTTCTAGCTGAAAAGGATGGAGTTATAGTCGGAAGAATAGGTGCAATTATAGATTATAATTATAATGAACTCTGGAACGAACACATGGGCGCTTTCGGCTTCTTTGAATTAATTAACGACTTCGAAGTTGCTAAAGCTCTGTTCGATGCTGCATATTCCTGGCTGAAAGAGCACGGTGCGGAAAAAATGCGTGGTCCCCTCAGTCCTTCCCAAAACGATGAATGTGCTTTTCTTCTGGAAGGATATGATTCCTTACCGGTCATGATGATGCCCTACAATCCCCAATATTATCTTACTTTATCAGAAAAATATGGCTTGAAAAAAGGCAAAGATCTCTATGCTTTTTACAAATCTAATAAAACCCCACCTTCCCATCAAATCCAGACCGCAGTTGATCGCCTGAAAAAAAATCCGAATATCTCTACAAGGCATGTTAACATGAAACGTGTGAAAGAAGAAGCCCATCTCATCAAGGAGCTTTATAACGAGAGCTGGGAAAAGAATTGGGGTTTTTCTCCAATGACAGATAAAGAGTTCGATCTTATGGTTGACGAGCTTAAGAAGGTTGCTGATGATCATCTTATCTGGTTTGCTTATTATAAAGATGATCCTGCTGGTGTGGCTATCACACTGCCCGATTACAATCCCATTTTCCAGAAATTGAACGGCAAATTAGGACTGATCGGGATTATCAAATTTTTAAGATACAGACGTAAAATTGAGGGTACACGTGCGATAGTGTTCGGATTCAAACAGAAATACCGCAGATTCGGATTGCCCGCACTTCTTTATCATGAAACTGAACAAGCCGGTCTTAAACGTGGTTACACGTGGTGCGAAATGTCATGGAATCTCGAAGATAACGATCTCATCAACCAGTTTGATGAAAAAGTAGGTGGTAAGCTTTATAAGAGATATAGAATTTACGAGATGCCTATTTCATAAAGATATTTTTACTTAGAACTAATAATACAATTTCTGACCCGGGTAAATATACACGATATTCTGTCCATTGCTCGTTTTCGATTTGAGGTCATTCACCTGGATCAGCTTTTGATATGCGACACCAAGCTTTGATGAGATCGAGGAAAGAGTATCACCCTTTTTCACTACATAATATTTTTCCGGATTGGTTTTCAGAGAGATCAGATTTAATTTTTGCCCGGGATATATCGTTGTTGATGCCAGTCCATTTATGCTCATAAGACTCGATACGGACGTATTATAACGGGATGCAATGACCCACAGATTCTCACCGCTTTTCACCACATGCTCGGTAAAATACCCATTATTCTTTTCCAAAAATTGGCGTTCAATATGAGCAATCTCATCCGCATTTGGAATTGAATTCTTAGGAACAAGTACAGTAAAATCTCCAGGGCTCACAACCACATCATTCACCGGCGAATGTGTGTAATTATTTCTCTTATAAATTTTTAGCCACGGATTTAATTCCCATACTTCTCGAATAACTGTTCCCTGCGCTTGTGCCCAACCATCGAGCTTATAATAACCATCCAAAACCAGTGGAACAATACTACAGGATTCATAGATACTCGGCTCTTTCTCAAAGGGTTTGGTGAAGATGTTACTCTCATTTTCTATAATATATTTCATCACAAGAGTGCGCCATACATAGTCATCAGTTTCAGATTTCCTTTGTATCAAACTGAAAAAATCCTTACCACCCTGTTCATCGATCGCTTTTGTGATATTGCTCAAACCTGAGTTAAATGCACAGATCGCCAGCAGAACATCAGGTGCTCCCCTATTGGTAAGCGCTTTCAAACTCCAACTTAGATATTCACACGCAGCTCTTGTTGATGCAAAAATATCTCTACGCTGGTCAACGAATTGGTTCATTTCAATGTCATAATATTTCGCAGTGGATTTCATAAACTGCCAGAATCCGGTTGCGCCGGCTGAAGATTGAGCAAGAGGGCTCAGATAACTCTCTGCAACTGCAAGATATTTTATATCATCATCAAGACCGTATTCAGAAAGAATGTCTTCAATAACAGGAAAATATTTTGTTGTTCTGGGTATGTATTTATATGCAAATTTGATCTCCGCTCTGTACCAGTAATAAAATTTTTGGAAGATTCGATCATTCGTGAGATCAAATGCATATCCCGCATAATAAAGTGTATCAGGAAAATCAATTTGCTTCTTTATACGAGTAGTGCTGCCCAGAAAAGCAAGTGAATCTTTAAGAGTTAAGATCTCCTCATACAGAGAATCTACCTTCATATGATAGGCATAATTCTGCTGCCTTAAACCATCAATCCGGTCTTGATATTGAGTAACCTCACTTTGCAGATCGACTGTGATCTCCGGCTCCGGAACTGTAGTACAGCTCACAGCAGTAATAATGATAATCCAAAAAAGGATAAGTTTCTTCATCATAAAAAGGAAGCCATCCGCGCCTAACGAATGGCTCAAATCAAAAGCTTCGGTAAATTATTCTGAAATTGCTTCGGTTGGGCATTCCGGAATGCAGGTACCGCAATCAACGCATAGATCGGCATCGCATTCTGCGAAGTCACCTACGACAGAAAGAGCTTCTGTAGGACAAACATCAACACATACACCACAACCAACACACTTTTCTTTATCGATTTTTACTGCCATTGTTTCCTCCACGAATTTTTTAAAATTTCATTTCTATATTTTGATCGAAATATTTTACTCGCATTATTCTAATCAAGTTTTTTATGTAATGAAAAAAAAATCTCTGCATTTTCTGTCGTTTGACGCGCTATTTCATTTGGACTTTTCCCCTTGATTTCTGCAATGTGCTGAATAATATACTGAACATATTCCGGTCGGTTTCTCTTTCCGCGATACGGGTAAGGAGTAAGGAATGGGGCATCGGTTTCTACAAAATACATATCATCAGGAACATCCCGAATAGTACCGTAGTAGTGACCTCTGTCAAAGGTTACCGAACCTGTGAAGGATATAAACCATCCCTGCTGGAGCACTTCCCGTGCAAAATTATAATCTCCTGAAAAACAATGAAACACAACACGTTCCGGTTTATGTTTTTTCAAAATATTGAATACATCTTCATGAGCATTTCTATCATGAACGATAATGGGCAATTTCTTTTCAATGCCTATTTTGAGCTGTTCCTCGAACACTCGTTTTTGAACATCTTTCGGACTCAGATTTCTATAGTAGTCAAGCCCGATCTCTCCAAGCGCTACAACAGAGTTATCTTCCAGAAGCGAGATCAATTTCTCTTCATCATAAGAGGTCGCATCATGAGGATGCCAGCCAGCAGTAGCAAAGAGGTTTTTGTATTTTCGTGCCAGGTCTATTGCCTGTTTTGATGTGGCTTCATCAATCCCCACATTGATAATTGCTTTTATGCCCTTCTCAAATGCCTGCCGTACAACTTCATCCCTGTCTTTATCGTAGGAATCAAATTGCAAATGAGCATGAGTGTCTATAAATTTCATGTGCCAATTTCTTTCTTTAATTTATTTATGATGCCGTTGAAAGTATCCATTTCATTGATTGTAACTTCGAGTTTTGCGAAGTAAAATTTTTCTAAGTCAAAATCCAGCTTCTTTAATTTTACAAAATCCTTCTCGGTTGTTATGATCACATCGATTTTCTGGTTGCTTGCATTTCTTAGAATAGAAGCAATTTCATCTTTTGAGAACTCATGATGATCACTAAATTGGTAATGATGTACAAAATTTATCTCAAATTCTTTTATGCTGTTCTCAAAAGACGCTGGATTTCCAATTCCTGAAATCAAAAATATTTTCTTCCCGACAAAAAAAGAAAAGGAATTTTTCTTCAAATCAGTATAATGAATAAAATGTGCAATGCGATATGAAGTAGAGAGGAGAGGGGTGGAATATTTTTTGAATATCTGTGGGACACTGCATTCACCTTTTATATCATTAAGTACAAAACTATCAGCATACTTCATCATCCCCTCAGGTTCTCTGAGCATGCCTGCAGGTGTAAGAAATCCGTTTCCGATTGGATTTTTTCCGTTGAAAAGAAGAAAATCAAAATCATGATGCACTTTAAGATGCTGAAATGAATCATCCAATATAACGACATCGATATGCTGATTTTCTTCAAGGTATTTAAGCACTTTTTTTCTATTTTTTCCAACGACGACTGGAATTCCTTTCAGATTTTGAGCAATAAGCAATGCCTCATCTCCTGCTTCTTGAGCACACTGATACAATTGAGTTTCATCAGAGATGAGCTGTACCGTGTTTTCATACGCACCTTTGTAACCCCGATGAGAAACCGCAACATGTAATCCTTCTTCCATAAGTTTTCGCGCAAGCAAGATCGTGAAGGGAGTTTTTCCATTTCCACCAATTGTAAGATTTCCAACAGATATAACAAATGTGTGTGCTCTGTAGCTCCTGAATAGTTTCCAATCATAGAGCTTTCTTCTGCATCGCAGGACCAGAGAAAAAAGAAAAGCAAAGGGTAAAAAGAGATATGAGAGAATACTTCTCTTTACCCAATGCTTCTCAATAAATGAGTGAAAAGACATGGTTAATCGAATTTTACTTGTGGAGTTTCTTTTTCGCTTTCGTCTATCTTGTAAAGAGGTTCTTTTTCAAAATGGAATATACCAGCAAAGAGACTGTTCGGGAAAATCGAAATGTCTTTATTGTAGAGAGTAACAACCTCGTTGTAGCGTCTTCTGGACACTGCGATTCTATTTTCCGTTCCAGCGAGTTCATCCTGCAGTCGAATGAAATTCTCGTTTGCTTTCAGTTCCGGATAACTTTCCACGGTGACCAGCAAACGTGACAACGCTCCCGTCAACTGATTATTCGCATCAATCGATTCCTGACGTGTCTCGGCTTTACCGACACTTGCACGTGCTTTCGTCACCTGTATAAATACTTCTTTTTCGTGTGAAGCATAACCCTTCACGGTTTCAACCAGATTCGGAATAAGATCGTAGCGCCTTTTCAACTGGTTTTCTACTTCAGCCCAATTATTTTCCACATCGAGCTGTTCCTGGACAAAAGAGTTGTATTTGCCTTTGACATATGCATAGATAGATACTGCAAGAATTGCTAATACGGCAACGATAATAATTGCGATAACGCATCCTTTATTTTTCATGTATCCTCCGATTTATTGAAGTTCCTTTTTAATTATCTTGTTATTTTTTATTTCAAGTAAATAATGTTGTCTGTAAAACTTGTAAAAACGATTATTGGTTGAACTCATAAGGTGTTAAATCCTGATTTTTCGCTTGTCTTTTTCCAACAAGAATTTTTTTTATAAACGAAAAAGGCAAATCTTCATTTTCTTCTGCTATTTTTCCAATAGTTGCCCAGAATTCAATTTGTCCAGCTAAAGATCGTTTAAAAATTATGGAATTAATTTTTGCGGATCGGGCTAATTCATTAGAAATTTTTACTGCTATTGACATATTAATTACTTCTTACAAATTATAATTTATAAACCATTTGACCATGAAAGTTTCATTTTAAGTCAAGGAGTTTCTGTTTGAAACCATATAATACCAAATGAATTTAGATGAAAACTTTCATTATTAGCAATGGACTTGACTCGAAAGCGAAGCGTTGAGTCGAGGATAAAAATATAGGTCATCCGCAATCCTCGAATCATACTTTTAACCCGTGTCCCGATGAATCGGGTTTATTTCACAGTTTCACTTCTTGATCTGTTAGACCTTTTTTGTCTCACCGTTTCGCACACTGCGATTCAAGTATTGCTGGATAAACTTTTAATACTTCTTTCTTTATTCTTCCTAACACTTCTTCTTTTCCCATTTGTTCTCTAATTTTTTATTAAATTAATTTCTGCTAATGTTTTGTCACTGCCCCGCTTCTCAAAATTACATTCAAAACTATGAACGAAAATCTCAACTTCGATTTACAACAAATATTAGATATGAAATAAAGCGGGGAGTGACTTGTTATAGGAATTTTTCAATAATCCTTATCTTTATTCTTTATAAATATCGTAATAATCAATTAAAGAATTTCTCCATTTGTTAAGATGATTTTCGAATTCAGAAAATTCTTCATCTGATGCTATCCAGCATTTATCTACTAAATAACCACTTTTTTCACCTTTTAATATGATTAATATTTTTTGTTGCTTATTGGAAGATAATTTATATTTTCCACCTAATTGAACTTTACTCCACAATGATTTATTTAATGGGTTTGAGTAGTCCTTTAAACCTAATGGTAGAGCATATTCTGCTGTTTGTATTAAGTCAATATATGATGGTAATGCATTAGGATCTTTAATGCTCATTGGAATATTATTATCAATACTTTCTCTGGAGCTAAATGTTATTCGGTATGGTAAAGCAGGGCAAGAAAACCATCTATCCTCACAAATTAAATTATAATAATTATTCTCTTTTCCATTTTTTACTTGAGAAACAAAGGGTAAATTTTCTTCGTTTTCTGGAAGATTACTGATAATTAATTGAATTGATGGTTGGATTTCAGTTTGTAGGTTAATATTTGAAGAATCCCAAGATGACTCACCTTGCCATACAAGTTCATTTCCATCGTTAAATATTTCAATCGAAATCGTATGTGCGTAAGATTTTACTGTCTCTGTAATATTTTGAGACATTACATTTGATTTATTACTTATTGCACTTATAGTTTGAGCAATACTAACACCTAAACCTAATGATGTTAAAGAACCTGAAGTTGATAATAAAGCTGAAGCATTATCAGTTGAAGAATAAATTAATGATGAAGAATTTAATTTGTCGTGTCGTTCAGTTTTGTATTTAAGAATTAGAGTAAATTGAGAATTATCAGACACGATGTTATAACCTCGTCTTTCTAAAAGGTATTTTAATTTTTCTTTGATATCATTTTGCAAAAAAACATCATCTCCCAATAATGGTTTGGTTTCTCCTTCAACAACAATTTTGACTTTGCTATTTAAGGGTATTGAATAATTAGATTCTAAAATTCGAGTCCATGGTTGCCAGATTTGAACTGATGGTGTTATTGCACAACCAGTTATTATAATCAATAAACCTGTAATTACTAAATAAATTGTAAAAGTATTCTTTTTCATTATTTTTCTCCTATTTCTAATTTCCTATAACGGTTGGTGTACGAGGCGTTGTGCATTTCAAAGTGCTGCATTTTCAAACCGTTGTTATGTCTATTTTATTAATTAATTTTCATTATACCATTTCATACCCAATGACTTATACACATTGTTAGCTTTAGTATGTATTTTTCAATTTCTATAATAATCTGCTATCCAAATATCAAATCTAAGTTCAATTGGAGTATATTCTTGATTCTTTCCAACTGATAGTACAATATTTTTAGATTTGTATTTTTCTAAAATAAAATAATTCTTTGTCAATTCTTTAATTCTTAAATTCTCACCAGTATTTGTGTTAATTATTAATTTTGGATTTGTGTTAAATATTGGTAATGGTTTATTATCAATAGTTTTTAATAATTTGAAATAATAAATACTATCTTCTTTGAATTTAATATCACTTACAATATAAATTCCAGCTTTAAGGATATTTTTATTTTCTAATAAGCTATCAATTTCTTTTCCTTTTTTTGCCACTAATTCATCCATCATTGGTTTACTTTGTTTCAATATGTCTCTTTTTACATTAAAACCAAGATTAAGTTAATAATAAAAGAAACAAAGAACCAACTGCTATAATAAAATTCAATTTTGCTTTTAATTCGAAATATTTTTCTTTAGAACTATGCACTCCTTTTTTATGTTTAATAAATTCATAAATATTCCAAACTAGTAAAATTAAAATTACTATTAATAATAAAAATCCAATTGTTCCTAATGTTTCCATAGTCTTTACCTATTAAAGCTAATGTTTGTATCCCCGCCATTTGTCGCATATTCCCCGAATTTGGTGGTATATACGACATATGTCGTGAATTTTAATTTTAGATTTTCATCTTCCACAATCATAGCATACGATATTTTATATTATCCAGTTCAACCATTTCAACTACTTCAACTCTTTCTTCAGTTCCTCTATAGCTTTTTTTAGCTGAACATCATCATCTGCAATTTTTTGCTCGTTGGTTACGTCCAGATAAATATCAGGTGTTGCTCCTGTACCTTCCATATTTATATCTTCTGCTGTGTACCAGCCCGTGCCAGGCATACGCATACTCGAACCATCCATAAAACTTACATACCCGGTTCCTATGACTGATCCGCTTGTAGGCATGCCGATAACTTTTCCCAGCTCAAAATGTTTATAGATATTCGGGAATATCTCAGCGTCAGAAAAGGAGTTTTGATTAATGAGTAAAATTGTTGGTTTTGTCCAGGTATCTCCCGGAAATGGCTGCTTTTCGACATTAAAGACCCTGTTCGTTGTGAAGGCGTAGGGCTTTTTTGTCAGAAGTTCGATCAGCCAGTCATGTATCCAGCCGCCCGGATTATTCCGCACATCAATAATGAGGGCATCTTTTTGCCAATTATTCGCAAAGACATCCTGCACGAAATCTTCATAAGAACCCCATCCCATATTCCTGATATGTGCATAACCAACTTTATTATCTGTGAGATCACCAACAATATCCCTGCGCTCTTCTACCCATGTATCATAATTCATCATATAGTTCTGCCGCCAGGAAAGCCCCTTGAACTCAACTGTTGCAATGCTATCCTGTGTCTGCACCTTCATGGTTATCTTATCATCGATCTTGTTAAAAAATAGCGGGGTGATTGGCGTATCTTCAGTTATTTTTACTCCATCAACCTCCAAAAGAACATCCCCCGGTTTGATATTGTAGGGTTTGTTGAGTTTGGATTTTCTGTAGATCGTTTTGAATTTGATACCTTTTTTGGGAATATTTTTAAAATCAAGCACAAATCCACCATAGGCAATATCATGTTGTGGGACGGGATTATCGTTTCTTGCATAAAAACCAGTATGTGAGGCGTTTACTTCACCCATCATTTCGGAATATATCTCATCCATGATTTCCGGTGAGTAGGCATATTCCATATAAGGATAGTACTTTTTGAATGCCTTATCCCAATCAATTTTATTCATATCAGGATCATAAAAGCCCCTTTGAAAAGCTTTCCATGCTTGCTCAAAAACTGTTTTATTTAAAGCGAGTGAGTTATATTTGTATTCAAACTCATTTTCAAGAGTTTCCACTGTCCCGCTTGTCGTTATCTTTTTCAGAGATCCGGATTCGATGTAATAGAAACAGCTATTTTCTTCATTATATATCATGTTGCGGGGTCGTGAAAAAAATGTGGTAATCTCCTCATCCTTTTTTCCTTCATAGTCAACTTTTCTTAAGGTATACACATCATCTTCAGAATTGTTTAAATAGTACAGTGTGCTATCTTTGTCGGTTGCAACAAGGTAGTTGTATCCCTGTTTGGAAGCTATCACTTTCACGCGCTTTCTGATATCTTGTAAATCGATAACGACCTTTACGCTATCCTTTTCGGTTTCTTCTTTTTCCGCATCCTTTTTATCCTCTTTGTTATCCTTTTCCTCATCTTTGTTTTCGGATTCATCATCATCTTTTTTAGGATTTAGAATATCTTCCCAATAATCTTTATAATCCCAGAAATCCTCTTTTGCATGAATCTCCATTCGGCAGATATCCTGATTTCTGTTGAAGAAAACATAGGCGCCGTGCTCACCCCATATCGGTGAGTGCATGTTTCCATGATATGGATAAAGAGCTGTTTTCTCTTTTGTTTCAAAATTATATAGATGTAGTATTTCATCCCAAGTGCCTGGAGTGAGTACGAAATATAGAGCATATTTTTTAT
>Ga0222665_1000168_pt1 | contig 45227 bp, 41 predicted proteins | sample AntAcemetagen653_FD_179853 | JGI IMG/M metagenome (GOLD analysis project Ga0222665, IMG submission 179853) | Saline water microbial communities from Ace Lake, Antarctica - #653 | ecosystem: Environmental > Aquatic > Non-marine Saline and Alkaline > Saline | place: Antarctica: Ace Lake...
GATATAGTATTAAAAGCGTTTCACATTGTTCTAATATTAAATTGCAGGGTAAATCTTTCACCCCGAAACGGTCGAACCTTTTAGGGTCGCTCGGGCAGAGCCCGAGGTTTAATTAATAACAATTAAATGTGAAATGCCTAAAGTGATCTAAAGTGCCTAAAGTTAAGGAATACTTCCAATTTGTATAAAAGCCTGAGCGTAGCGACTCCTTAACTTTAGCTCACTTGTAACTTTTCTGGTTTATCCGGTTTAGGGTAAAGGAGCAACCATGGAGATAGAAATCAAAATTCCGCATGTTGGAGAATCCGTGCAGGAAGCGATTCTTGTGGAGTGGTACAAAAAGGACGGGGATACGGTTCAAAAAGACGACCCGCTCTTTGTTGTGGAAACCGACAAGGTCACCCTGGAAATCGTGGCCGAGGCGTCAGGAACTTTAAAGATCCGGGTATCCCAGGGAGAAACCGTTGCCATCGGCACGGTGGTGGGAATTATCCATACCCAAGCAGCACCGGCGTATCCATCCAAACCCACTCCGCCTGAAAAAGAAGCGCCCGTGCCTTCGGCGCCACCGGTAGAAACCGAGGAACCGGCTCCTGCCGAGGGTTTGCCCGAAAAAGCACCCACGGAACCGCCACTGCCCGAAGTACGGCAAATCATTCCGCCGTCGGTCCGGCGGTTGGTTGCTGAAAAAAATATCGATATTACCGCTGTCACCGGCACCGGACCGGGAAACAGAATTACCAAAGGCGATGTACTTCTATACCTGGAACAGGCCCAAGCAGGGGTTCAGGTGCGCGAGCCCGCTCCACCGGAAACCCGGGAAACTCCGGTTTCAAAGCCTGAAATATCCTCAAAACCCCTACCGCCCGCAGGGGAAGAAATTAGCCGCAAACCCATGAGTCCGATTCGCCAGCGTATTGCATCGCGCCTTGTGCAAGCCAAACAGAATACCGCCATGCTCACCACGTTTAACGAAATCGACATGACCCGTACCATGGACATCCGGACCCAGTTCAAGGAAAACTTTCGTGAAAAATATGGCGTCTCTTTAGGATTTATGTCTTTTTTTATCAAAGCATGCGTGGACGCCCTCGAAGAATTCCCTGAAATTAACGCATTTATTGACGGGAAAGAGATTGTTTACCATCACTATCACCATATCGGCGTTGCCATCAGCGCCGATCGCGGTCTCGTGGTCCCGGTCATTCGCAATGCTGAAAATTTAAGCTTTGCCCAACTCGAACAGGCAATTGTGGATTTTGTGGATAAAATAAAAAACAATCGCCTTGAGCTGGCCGACTTAGAAGGAGGCACATTTACCATCAGCAACGGCGGGGTTTTCGGATCTTTGCTCAGCACCCCGATTTTAAATATGCCCCAAAGCGGCATATTAGGGATGCACAAAATTGAAAAGCGGCCCGTGGTTGTGGATAATGAAATAAAAATACGTCCCATGATGTATGTGGCCCTCAGCTATGATCACCGAATCGTGGATGGCAGAGAAGCAGTCACCTTTCTGGTAAGGGTTAAGGAACATATTGAAAATCCGGAACGGATCATGATGGAGATTTAATTATGACACAGAAAGAAAGTTACGACCTTACGGTTATCGGTACGGGCCCCGGAGGATACGTGGCGGCCGTACGCTCGGCCCAACTGGGCTTAAAGGTGGCTTGTGTTGAAAAGGAGACCCGTCTGGGGGGGGTATGTCTGAATGTCGGCTGCATTCCGAGTAAAGCGCTGCTGGACTCCAGTGAATATTTTCACCTGGCTAAAGATCACTTTGCTTCCCACGGGATCAAAACAGGTAAATTAAGTCTGGATCTGCCGGCAATGATGGCACGCAAAGACCAGGTGGTTAAAGACCTCACGGATAATGTTCGCAAACTTCTTGAAGGAAACAGCATCAAGGTGTTTCACGGAACCGCACGGCTTGCCGGTGTTGACCGCGTTGAGATATCCAAACCTTCGGGATCTTCGAAAAAAGGGAAACCACAGACCCTTGAAACCCGGTCCATCATCCTTGCCACCGGCAGTACCCCGGTTCAGGTGCCCGGCCTTGAATTTGACGGCAAACATATCGTCAGTTCTACCGAAGCCCTGTCATTTAAAACGGTTCCCAAGCACCTGGGTGTTGTGGGGGGCGGATATATTGGTTTGGAATTGGGATCGGTCTGGCTTCGCCTGGGCGCAAAAGTAACCGTTGTTGAAATGCTGCCTCAAATTGCCGCCACTCTGGACGGTCAAGTGGCTCGAACCCTGGGCCGGATCCTCAAAGAACAGGGCATGGAAGTTTACTTAAATACCCGGGTCACAGGCGCCAAAATCTCTAAAAACAAAGTAGGGATGACACTGGAATCTAACGGTAAACAAGATACCCTTGCATGTGATCGTCTCCTGGTGTCGGTGGGCAGACGTCCTTTGACGCATAATTTGGGACTGGAAGATATCGGTGTAAAAACCGATTCTCAAACCGGCCATGTATTGGTGGATGAAGCCTATCGAACCAACATTCCTTCCATCTATGCTATCGGTGATCTCATCCCGGGACCCATGTTGGCCCATAAAGCCTCGGCAGAAGGAATCGCCGCCGCCGAGTGTATGGCCGGACTTCCCGGCGAAGTAAATTATGATGCCATTCCCGCGGTCGTCTATACCTGGCCCGAGGTTGCCAGTGTCGGTCTCACCGAGGAACAGGTAAAAGAACGCAATATCCCTTATTGTATCGGCGCGTATCCTTTTTCAGGGGCCGGGCGCGCCCGCTGCATGGGGGAAAAAGACGGCTTTGTCAAGCTCATCGCCCATTCTAAAACCGATCGAATTTTGGGTGTGCATATCATCGGACCGCGCGCCGCGGACATGATCGCCGAATGTGTTCTGGCGATTGAATTTGGTGCAAGTTCCGAAGACATCGCCCGGACCGTCCACGGCCATCCCACCTTTGCCGAAGCTTTGCAGGAAGCGGCCATGGCCGTACGTAAGTGTTCCATTTATGCGTCTTGAAATTATTCTATGTAAGGATTCTAGGATAACTACGACAAATTTTTAAAAGACGGCTCCACAAGATTTCCTCCGAAGATACTCACTGGAAGGATTGGGGGAAAAGATATCCAAATTCATTCATTTTACGATAGACGATATTTTGTTAACAAATTAAAGAAAACAGCCTCGTAAAAAGCCAAAATCCGACGGCAAAATAAAAAGCTCCAAATTCAAGGCGCGCAAGTCCTGAGGAATGAGGCGTACTTATAGTACGCTGCAGTGACGAAGGATGCAGCGCAACGCAGAAGTTGGACTTTTTACGAAGCCGTCAAAGAAAAAGGAGAGAAAAATGAAAAAATTATTAATTGCTTTAAGTTGTGTTGTTTTTGTATTGGGTATTGCAATGGGATCAACAGTTTTTGCGGAAATGCCGGGCCCTGATCCGGATGTGCTGTGGAACCATATTACCAAGGTTTCGCCTTACAAAGAATGGTCTTTCTGGCCGGATCACCAAGGCATGCAGCCTGGCCGTGCTCCCCATGGGCCACTGCACAAGGTTTATGTCAATAACCAAGCCTTGAATTCATCGAAACCTCCACTCCAGTATGGGGCTATTGAGGTTAAGGAAAATTATAGCCCGGCGAAAGAACTCAAGGCAATTACGGTAATGTACAAAATCAAGGGATACAATCCCAAAGACGGGGACTGGTTCTGGGTAAAGTATACGCCCGAAGGCAAAGCAGAAAAGTTTGGAAAACCTAAAGGCTGTATTGGATGCCATGGAACCAGAGCAAAGAATGACTTTGTTTTGGTCCACGAATTCAAGTAAAAAATCTGCTCCAGAGAATCAGGTTTTCTCAAAAAGAATAAATATAGTTTCGAATTTAAAAGAGGTGTAGTTTTGCTTATTCTTCATCCCATCGTTCAATTGTCAGCCATCGTGATGGCAATTTACGTATTCTTTTTAGAGATGCAGCGTTTTCGTTTCCTGCATCTCAAGCAAAAGGTAACGTTTAACTGGAAACGGCATGTGCTTTTGGGAAAGATAACCATGGTATCGTGGATAGCCGGTATGTTCGGAGGAATCAGTATGGTGTACGTTTACTGGCATGGATTTTTAATTACAGGGACCCATGGCAAACTCGCTTTGGTTATGCTGCCTCTGATTCTTTTTGGGTTGTTCTCCGGTCTGTACATGAACCGAGTTAAAAAAAAACGCCAATGGCTTACATTAATCCATGGGCTTAATAATCTAATTGTCCTTGTTCTGGCCTTATATCAAATTTATAGCGGCTGGTGGGTTTACAACACTTATGTTTTAGGAAACTGATTAAAAGAAATAATAAATAAAACATCCAAATTGGTTTTGGCTTAATCAAGAAATTGTGGAACCGTTATCCCCTTTGAAAAGCCCCAAAATTCGGTAAAGGGAGGCTGCTATTGGTTTGGATCTGCGAAGTAAGCACTCCCGGTTGTTCACAAAAAAAGGAGAATGTTATGACCGACTATGATTACGATATCGGAGTGATCGGCGGCGGTGCCGCCGGACTGACCGTTACATCCGGTGCCGCCCAACTGGGAGCCAAAACACTTTTGGTTGAAAAAGAAAAGGAGCTTGGCGGTGACTGCCTGCATTTTGGATGCGTTCCCAGTAAAACGTTGATCAAAACGGCTCATGTTTATCACCAGATGAAAAATTCCAAAGCCTTCGGTCTACCCCAAATTGAGCTGCCTCCGGTAGACTTTGGGCAGGTGTCAAAAAGAATTCAATCGGTGATAAGCATCATTCAAAAGCATGATTCCGAAGAAAGATTTTACAATCTTGGGGCCAAGGTAGAATTTGGAGACCCAAAATTTACAGATGAACACACCATCCGGCTGAACGGAAAATCTTTATCCGCCAAGTACTGGGTCATTGCAACAGGTTCCTCTCCGGTAGCTCCTCCCATTGAAGGACTGGATAAGACCCCTTATATCACCAACAAGGAGATCTTTTACCTTGATCATCTGCCTGAGTCTATGATCATTTTAGGCGGCGGTCCCATAGGAACAGAAATGGGACAGGCGTTTAACCGTCTGGGAACAAAGGTTTATATTGTGGATCGTGGTGAACAGATCCTGGGAAAAGAGGATAAGGATATGGCCGATGGGGTGATGAACGTCATGCGATCCGAAGGTGTGGTCTTCCACTTGAATGCTTCCATTGAAGCTGCAAAAGATCTGGGAAGCCAAAAACAAGTGGTCATAAAAAATGCTGAGGGCAAAACCATCCGCCTGAACGCTGAAACTATTCTCGTGGCCATGGGCAGATCCGCCAATGTCCAAGAACTGGGCCTCGAAGATATTGGTGTTCAATTTGATAAAAGAAGCATCACGGTAGATAAACGGCTAAGGACAAATCACAAACACATTTATGCGGCCGGAGATGTGAACGGAGGCTTCCAGTTTACCCATGCCGCCGGGTACGAAGGGGGCATTGTAATCACCAACGCAATTTTTCATCTTCCCCGGAAAACCGATTATACTTTTCTGCCATGGTGTACCTACTCAGATCCCGAACTGGCAAGCATCGGGATGAATGAAAAAACAGCACAGGCGGCCGGAATCGATTATGCGGTTTGGACAGAAAAATTCCAAGACAATGACCGAAGCCTGGCAGAAGGCGAAAAAGTCGGCAAGATTAAAATGATTCTAAATGAGAAAGAAAAACCGGTGGGGGTTCAGATTTTAGGCCCCCGAGCGGGAGACCTGATCGGTGAATGGGTGGCAACGTTAAATGGGAAGGTAAAACTTTCCACTCTGGCTTCTGCTGTGCATCCCTATCCCACAATCGGTGAAATTAATAAAAAGGTTGCCGGAACATATTTTTCTCCCAAGATATTTTCCGATAAGATTAAGAAAAGTCTTAAGTTCTTTTTCCATCTTAAAGGGAGGGCATGCACTCCTGAAGCCTGTGAAGAATGATGGCTTCGTAAAAAGTCCAACTTCTGCGTTGCGCTGCATTCCTCGTCACTGCGACGTACTATACGTACGTCTCATTCCTCGGAATTTGCGCGCCTTGAATTTGGAACTTTTTACTTTGCCATCAAAATCTTACTTTTTACGAGATCGTCAAGAATAGAGGAATAATTCAAATAGCGGTTCATGCAGGTTTTCCGGCAGCCTTAAACGGCATGTTTACAGCAAAAGAGATTTTCAGCTTCATCTCCTTCCCTCTCTTTGCGCCAATTGATTTCAAGTATTCCAACAATTTAAAATGAGCGAATTTTTCTGCGATATCATAAGCGGTTTGACCATCTGAATTTTTTGCATTCACAACTGCCCCAAGTGAAACCAAATATTGAATCCCCTCTAAATACCCGCTGTAAGAATACCAAATTAACGGCGTATTGCCCTTATTGCTTCTTATGTGAATATCAGCTCCGGCTTCAACCAATATTTTTGATAAATCGACATCCTTATTAAATATAGGAGTCATACCCATATCATCAACAGCATTTACATCAACGCCTTTTGAAATAAGCATCTCTGCAATTGACTTGTTTTGAGTAATATGCAACGGTGTCTGGTCTGCATCGTCTCTTGCATTGACATTCACACCCTTTTCCAATTGTTGCCGAACCGTATCTAAATCATTTACATATAAAGCTAAAAACATTTTTTTAACTTCGGGATCTAACGTTTTAATTTTTTTATTAGTTTCAAACTTATTTTGTTTTAGTTTTTCCATCTTAGGGGCTATAAAGATTGCTGTAAACGCAATCGCCCCGGTGAGGGAAAGACTAACGGCAATGATTAAAATCCTCCACCATCCATATCGGCCGACACGCATCCAATATCCTGCAAATATTCCAATCAAAGGCAAGATGAGAACCATAAACCCCGGTGACATGCTCGTCTTGATCATTGCATTTATTGCGAGTATGCATATCACAATCAATATCACGCAATTCAAAAGAAAATAAACAAAGCCAAACGCCCGGACCAATTTTGCCAATTTGTTTTTCATGCTCATAAAAAATATCCTTAAAATTTGACGTCTCTCGCCAACCTACGGCTGATTGTGTCTTGCGGTCATCCCAAACGGGTGGTTTTTCAAATGCCAGGGCCAGACCCCCTTTATGTTCTCAGTAAAGCTCATATTTAACCAGCCTGCCGTCAAGCCCGCCGGCCTTGATCGGTTTTTTCCATGATGCTTTCAACCCGATTTTTTTGACATATTTCCGTTCTCCGAAATAAACAAAAGCGGCCGAATTTTTGCATTTCTGTTTCAGAAAATCGCCGAGATTTTTATAAAACATATCAAGGTTCTCGTCTCCCCCCATCCGAATGCCATAAGGCGGATTGGTTACAATGACATGCCCTTCAAGTGCGGACAGCTTTCTGAAGTCCTCCCTTTCAACGCTTACGTTATTTCCGTAATGGAGCCCCATCAGGTTTGTCCGCGCCGCGCGGACAGCCTCCGCGGACACATCACTTCCCGCAATCAGCCCTTTCGGCAGTTCCCGGATGTGTCCGTCGGCCTCTTTTTTTACCTGCTTCCAGACAGCACCGTCAAAGTCGGGTAGAAGTTCAAAACCAAATCGATTTCTGAAAACACCTGCAGGAATATGGCTATACCGCATGAGCGCCTCACACAAAAGGGTTCCCGAACCGCACAAAGGATCATATAAAGGAACCGAACCGTCCCATTCGCTGAATCGGATAATCGCGGCGGCAACGGTTTCCTGCATCGGCGCAGAAACAGTCTCCTCTCTGTATCCTCTCCGGTGAAGCGCGCCGCCTGAGGTGTCGAGGCTTATGACAGCCTTATCGTGCCTGATATGAAGATTCAGCAAGATATCCGGATCCCTTACCGACACATCCGGACGCTGACCGGTTTTTTCTTTGAAATAGTCGGCCACCGCATCTTTAAGGCGGAGGGCAGCGAACTTTGAATGCGAAATCGCGCTGTCGGAAACATTCCCCGATACGGCAAAGGTATTGCCTTTTGCAAAAAAATCTTCCCACTCGATCTGTTTGGCCTTTTGATACAGCATATCGGTATCATGACAAGCGAATGATATTAAAGGCGCAAGGCACCGTGAAACAAGCCGGGTCAGATAATTAATTCCATACAGGGTTGATTTGTCCGCCCTGAAATAAATTCCGCTGAATTCCGGCCTGACATCTTCAGCGCCGAGTTCAGCCAGTTCCTCCGCACCGGCTTCTTTTAAGCCGTCGGCTATCTGGGCAAAATAACGGCAATCCTTCTGATACTGATATACCGCCGCTTGCCGCTTTTCTCTTCTACGGCGTTTGACCCAATCGGTTGATACCATTTTTCACCACTTTCGTTTCAATCGGAGCCGGAAAGAACGGCCGAGATATTGCTTGATCATTTCAAACCTTTTGCGGTATTAGCTGTTAATGAACCCTGCCGTTCCCAAACCATGGTAAATATTGCAAGAGTTTGGCTGTAAAATCAACTTAATTTTGGGAAAGTCCGTTTTTCGGTGGGAAGAACGCGAACGCGCCGGAGGAGGAAAATTTTAACGGGTATTGATGTTGGGTAGACCGGAAGGAGGAGGCCTGCAAAATGGATACGGATTATAAAAGCAGAACCCAAAGAAAAAATGAAGACCGGGCCCTGCAGCGCCTGGGCGAACAGTTGGTCGCCCTGCCGTTGGGCCAGCTTGAAACCATGGGGCTGCCGGATGAGCTTCTGACGGCCACCGAATTCGCACGTAAAATAAAAAGCCGTGGCGCCCGACGAAGGCAGATTCAGTACATCGGCACCCTCATGCGGCATATCGACCCACAACCCATCCAAACCGCCCTCGATCGCATCCGGTCGGGTAACTTACGAAAATAATATGATAGAATGTTCGAATTTAACCGGGCCGTCGAAATTTTAGGCTTTTTCGTCATGTCGGGCAATAATTTTTTAAAATGGTAACTATTTGAATAGATGCAATTTATTGATCATATAGGTTGCTGCCCGATCAAACAGGTCAAAAAAAGTGCATTTTGAACTTGCCAAGCACGGTTAAATAGGATAGTCAGAATGCAAAGTGATTTAACTTTCCTGAACGGGAATATCGTTATCCCCGAATCGATCTGTATCCATTATCCGGTTTAAATATCTTTTTTTTCGTTTCACATACGTAAAAACGATTACCAATAGGTGACCGGAAGAGATAACCAGATTCTCAGAAAAGGCCATCTGGCATTTATACGAGCACTTAACCGGTTCGCTAAATTAGGGGGCAATCGGTTATTAGAAAAAAAATCCACCCAAAAAGAAGAAGGATTAATGGAAGAGAGCAAACGAAAAGAAATTGAGGCAAAGCTGTTCCAGCTTTTTGCACAGAACGACCAGGACAAAAACAAAAGTCAACCCACCAAAAACATATCCAGTGATGTCAAGGTCATCAGGCGCCGCAAGGGAAAACCGGACCTGCATATTTCCTGAAAAAAAGCATTTCAGGCCGAAGGGTCCGCCTTCGGCTGGCGCAATTGCGCTTCCGTCCCGAAAAACAAATTTACCCGCTCCATGTACTGATCCGGCTGGCGCGTTTTTGTAATTTTTTTCATTGTCTTTCTGCAGTCTTCGAAGGGCAGTGAAAAATAGCGCCAGAGTCCTTTCATCTTGTTCAACACGTGGGAAGGACCATCTAAAACGCCGTTGTAGGCCTCAAAAAGGGCCTCGTGAAACCGTTGCATCCGATAGATTTTGTCCGGAATATCATCGGCACCCGTTGCGATACGACCCGGCAGAAAGGGATCGGCCAGGCACCAGCGTCCGATCATCCATGCATGAACGCGGTCAAAGCGCCGGGAAAGCCGCCTGAAATCGCCAACCGTTCGGATATCCCCGTTGTAAACCACCGGGTGTCGTATCACGGCCAGGCAATCTTCAAAAGCCTCCAGATCCACAGACCCTTGGTAACGCTGCAGACCGGTTCGGGGATGAATGATGATTTCCGATAGAGGGTATTGGTCGATAACCGGCAGCAGCCTGAAAATATCGGCGTTTTTTTTCCATCCAAGCCGTACTTTGATGGAAAGTGATCCGTGGATTTCGTGAATGACCTTGTCGAGAAAGGTCCGAATTCGGTCCGTGTAGGGCAGCATGCCGGAGCCCCGTTTCTTGTTGGCCACCATGGGATAGGGACAACCCAGGTTCCAGTTGACGGTGTCATACCCCAGGTCATACAGGTAGTTGGCCAGAACGATAAAATCCGCTGCGGTTTTGCTCATAATCTGAGGGACAACCGGCATGCGGGTATTGTTTTCCGGAAGCACGTCTTTGACGTACTTTCTCTTGATGCGGTGATCCGGTTTGCTGGCGATGAACGGAGCCACCGCCAGGTCAAACCCGCCGAAATGGTCTGCAAACGCACTCCTGAACAGATGATCGGTAAACCCCTTCATGGGGGCCATGTATAGTCTAATCCTCGACATTTGCCCACCCCGGTATTTCATAAAAATGATGCCATGGTGTCTGGAAATTGATTTGGTATGGCCCCGTTAGATGCCTGTCTTAATAATGCACCGCAAACCAGACGGCCTGCTCACCTGACGGTGTGGAGCGAAAGCGAAACACTGGGCAGCATGAAGCAAAAAGGTTAGGTTTTTGGTTTTATAAAGCAAGATGTTATCTTATAAAATGTAGGCATCTGCCATTTATATATATCGGGCAGGATTCCGGTAATCTTTGCCCCTTTTATCAAGTCTCGTATTAGCTTGTGTCGTAACGGATCAATCTTATCCTTGAAAAGTTGGTTGACTTGCTGTCCCTCGTTAATCCCGGCACTTGGCGTAGCTCTGTGCAAAATACTCGCAACTTGTCGCAATTGGTTGCTTAACTCAAGGAAAAGACCAAGTTCCTCTTTTTCTCCAAAAGCTATCGCCATTTTTTTATAGACTTTGGTAGATGTGAGAAGCACAGTCAATTCTCTGCTTAAACACCGATAATCCTCAATTGTAAGATCAAGATCCCTATCTGTGTACCCCGCATTTTTATAAACATGAAAATTCTGAAGATGGTGATATATTTCATCACAAAAACCAACGACTTCAAGAAGCACTTCGCTCCTAATTTTTAAATTTTCGGAAATGTGCAGGTAACCCACTGATAATATTGAGGCAATGAGCACACCGATTATTACGGAGATAAGTTGTTCCATATCAATTTAAAAATTCAAAACCTAACCCACAAACCCCGCAGTTTGCGCAGTTTGCCTTTTACCTAAAATCTGCAATTGCCAATTTCGCCGCAGTTGCAAGGCGCAGGGCGTGAAGCTGTAATAAGCTACCGCGAACGCCCTGTAACACAATAAATGCGGTGAAATCGGAGAGCTGCCATCATGCTTCATCGCTATTGCAAACAGTTTTTGGATTATTGCCAGTCGGCAAATTTTTCAATTCGGTCCCTCCAAGCTCTCAGTGCCCGAATCAATTAGCAACATCCATCAGAAGTGTCAATTCATTTTAATCAAAAATCAAGGTGTTACCCCCATCTCTTGGCATCTTGGCACATTCTATACAAACGTGATTGCGATGCTCTTTACCCGAAAATTTCTCATTCGGTTTTGTGCTGCCACATATTCTGCAATAATGTCCCATTAGGGAAACAATCTGTTTGGGAAGGGAGGGTTTTTTATTCAAATTAAGAAGGGGTCAAAATTGGGTTGTCGTGAGGGGTCAATTTTAGGTTGTCATTTCTAAATGGCAGCCCGAGTTATAGAGTTGGGGAGGCGAGCGAGCTCACCCTAAAGGACTCGCTCGCCTCCCCAACATCTCTAATTCGGAAATGTACCAGTTGGTAAGGGTTTGAGTACAGAGAAAGTGCGGCTCTGACAAAACAGCAAGGGATGGAGCATGCGGACAAGTTCGAAAAAAGCAGCTTCAGCAAAATGACCTCCAGTAGCCAGTACAAGGGCCTGTCGGCTACAGTGTCGTAAAACAGCAAAGAAGTTCGAAGGCTGTCATCCAGGCCAGTAGGTATCTCACCACCATCAGAGCTCCATATACGGAAACTTGTCGTGGATTAAGATTCCCGGATCGTCAGTAACACCTGAAGTGGTCCAGACGGCATATATATTCTTGTGGAGACGACCAACCAAGCTCTTGTTTGCCGCAAAAGGCCTTCTATGTCAGATTTAGTAACTGCTGGATTTGCAACCCAGTCGTTGAAGTTTGCCATCAGGTCAGATTTGGTCACTGGTGGCAGAGGTTAGAGATTGCTGGTGTATGGCGGGAGTTTTTTGTAGAGTTGTTGATAAAATGGCGAACGAGTCATGGCAAGCTCTATCAAATGCATCGGAGATTGTGTTGGCGGTTGATCGGATCCCTGGAAACGAATCTCTTATGAATATTACATAAAATATTGGTTAATCATCAATGAGCTAAGTGCATTTTTGATGATATATTACCTTTATATTTATTTCCAGCCAACACCAGTGTCCCTTTAGCAATTCGGCGATTAGACACGTGGGCAGCGACCTCAAAAAGGAACATTTTGCCGTATGCTTTTTTAAGCATTGCAGTTAGCCTGAGCGTTTCACCAGGTGTTGCAGGTGTAAAAAACTTAATCGTTAAATTAGTCAAAAACAGGTTAGACTTTTCCTGATCTTTTGCTCTTTCTGTCAAGCCCAGTAATAGCCCACTTGTCTGCGCCAAGGCCTCGGAAACAATAACTCCTGGCACAATCGGCTTCCCAGGGAAATGACCTGAAAAAAACCATTCATCAGAAGAAAGATCTTTCTCAGCAACAATATTATCTCCATTGCTTATTTTCATAACCCTGTTCACAAAGAGAAAAGGGTAACGATGGGGAAGAATCTCTTTTATTACTGAAACATCGTATGGCGGCCGGCCGGTCATTACCATAGCACCATTTAAGTGTTTACCGTTTTAAGCTTTTCAATAACCGTATTCAATCCTTCTGTAGAACCAGTGGTCATCATTTCAATATTCCTGTCGATCCACTTTATGGTTCTGAAAATAACAGCACCTGATCCAACTTCAAGCAGCAATCTATTTCTGTTATTGCTTATCTCTTTTATCAAATCAACCCATAATACAGGGCCGCTTAACTGAGCAGCCATTATCTTTTTCAAATCCTTTTTGCTAAGGATCCAATCCAAAGAAAGGTAAGACATTACGGGGACCTGTGGATCTTTGAGATGCTCCTCGTTTACTTCACTAAAAAAACGTTTGCCGCTTTGTTCCATAAATTTTGAATGGTAAGCAGTCGCGACAGATAATGGATAAACGTCTAAAGCACCTTCCTTTAGAGAAAGATCCATGGCTTCATTAATCGATGAGCTAATACCAGAAATGATAATCTGACGGGGAGTATTCAGAATAGCGACTTCAACATTACCGATCTGTCGGCAGATATCTTTCAGCTTTTCAGGCGAGAGCCCGAAAACTACAGTCATGCCGCCGGTTATTTTGCGACCTTCTTCCAGAAGAATTTCACCGGCACGTTTTACAAGGTAAAGGCCATAGGAAAAATCAAAGCAACCAGCTGCATAAGCTGCAGCATAGAAACCGGAGCTGTAGCCGGAGACCATATCTGGAAAGATATTATTGGTTCTTAGTACTTCGGTCAAAATACAGCTTACCGTGTAGACAGCTATCTGAGCGTTTAGATCGCGATTCAATTCCTCTTCAGGGCCCTTGAAACAGAGATGACTTAACGGAAAACCCAAAATCTGGTCCGCTTGATTAAACATTTGCCGGGCAACGGGATAGTTTTGATATAAATCAAAACCCATGCCAACTTGCTGGGCTCCCTGGCCGGGATATAAAAAGACAACATTTTTATTCATTTACATGTCTCAATGAAACTATCTCTCATACGGAAATAATTAACTATCGTCATCATCTGTATCCGGCAGCGCTATTGAAAAAATGCCAAATGGCAAAGGTTGATTGATGGAGATGAACTGCAACCATAATGAGGTTTGGTCTCCCTTGACTTCAGTAAATAAAATTCGTTCAGGAAGCCAGGTTTCCGGATTCACAAAAACTTCTATACTGTCAATATGCTTTGCGACAGCTTTTTTTTGGGGTATCATTTTTAGATAGTATCCATCCGATTTTTCTTTTGTAGAAAGCTGAATTTTATACTGTCCCTTTAACGCTTCAAAAGGCTGACCGATGCCCAAGTATTTCTTAACTATATTTTCAGCATTCCCAATGTATTTTTTTTCTGCTTTTGATATTTCGGGATAATATAGTAAAAGGGTGTTATTTTTTAAAAGGATCAGCAAGGGTGAAGGACTGGTGATTTTCATAAGTAGTTTTCCTGAAGAATCAAAGTAGATCAGACCTTCTGAATGCAATGGCTCGTGAAGCAAGTAAGTCTTTTTGGTCTGCCTGAATTTTGCAGTAAAGGTTTTAAGTTTTTTTTCATTTTCTTTGATGTTTTTGATCACCATGCTTAGTTCTGGATCAGGCTTCGGATTTTTTTCAGAAGAAAATACCTGTAAAGGACACATGAACAGATATAGAACAATGGAAACATGTATAATATATTTCTTAAAAAGAGACAGCTTCATTTCAGTGCCTTAAAAGTTTTTTTCCATGCCTTTCTAAAACCGTAATTCTGTATGCTGAAAAAAAGGCCGCTTCGACTGAAAGGAAACAGCCTTTTTAACATAGACCGGTATCCATATAGTTTCTTGTAAGCCCAGTTGAAACCCTCTTGTAGCTGTCTTGGAGTTATTTTTTTAGGCTTATATACAACATGGTTCATATCATATTGTTCCCAATCGGTATGCAGTATCCTGTTTTCTTGCAACATTGTTTTGTAAACTCGCGTTCCAGGAAAAGGAGTCAGGATTGAAAAAATCACAGCCTCAAGACGGGTTCTTTCGATAAAACGAAGTACATCCGAGAATACGGACGCATCATCGTAATCCGTTCCAAAAATAAATGAACCCTGGATTCCGATACCGTAGTCATGAACTCTCTTAATGGCTTCTTTATATTTATCCACGCGGTTAATTGATTTTCCCATTGCTTTTAGACTTTCCTGGGACAAGGATTCAAAACCGATAAAAAGCCCTTTACAACCGCTCCGTCGTGCCAGATCTAAAAGTTCCCGGTCCTTTACAATACTAAGAGAGGCCTGGCTGAACCATTTAATATTCAATGGAATAAGTGCCCTGAAAAGTTTTTTTGCGTACCCGGGGGATCCAGCAATATTGTCGTCAACAAAAAACAGAAAACCGGGCTCCATTTGGCCGATTTCATATATAACTTCATCTACCGGCCTCGTGCGATAAGATCGACCATAAAATGTCGTAACTGAACAGAAATCACAGTCAAAAGGGCAGCCGCGGGTTGTCTGAATGGTATTGACAAAAAAATAAGCTTTTCGATTTAGAAGATCTCTTTTGGGAATTAGAAGACCATCAAGGCTGCATACTTTCGCAGGCTTATAAAATGATTTTAAGTTTCCCCGTTTAAAATCATATAGAACCTGGGGCCATATTTCCTCTGCTTCTCCTAAGACGACAGCATCAGCATGAGTTTTAGCTTCAGTACTCATCATGGTAGGGTGCATGCCGCCCAGCACAACCGGCACCCCATTTTTTCTGAATGCATCGGCAATTTCATAGCCTCTTTTGGCCAAGGGGGTCATGATTGAAATGGCCGCCAAGTCCGGAAGCGAATTAAAATCAATCGGTTCAACGTTTTCATCTATTATTGATATTTCCCAGTCATCTCCGGCCAAGACAGCCAGATTTGTCAAAGCGAGATAAGGGAAACGAAAATAGATTTGCCCCCAAAGGCTGTTCTCCGGCCATTTAGGTGCAACCAACACAAGTTTCATCATGCTGCCCTCGGAGTATAGGAATTTTCGAGGGGATCAGGGCAATACCACTGGTCTGGGTAGCTGCGGATATATTTTTCGAATATTCTTGCTGTCATCTCCAGGTTCTTTTTTATAGCTTTATCACGATCCCCTTTATCAGTCAGAGGTATGGCTTCCTCAAGTACACCAAAATATCTTCCATCCGATTGTTTTAAAACAAATGCAGGAATGAGGGCGGCCCCTGAATTCATAGCCAGGATAACGGGTCCAACCGGAAATTTTACGTTTTTGCCAAAAAAATTTATCTCGCGACCCGTGCCGAAATAATCACGATCACCGCCCATTGCTACGATCCCATTATTAGAAAGGTGGCGCAGGACTTCAATACCGGAAAAGGGTGATTGATCGACCTGAATCACGGTGATACCTTTATCTTGCCTGAGGCGATTGACCAGAGCATTTGTGGCGGCTGTATTATGTGTCATAACCACTACTGCCAGAGGGTAATTTAGCGTTCGCAGCAGGCTGCCGCCGACTTCCCAGTTGCCCACATGCGCCGACAGCAAAATAGCTCCTCTTCCCCTATCCATAGCGTTTTTAAGAATTTCTTCACCTTTGATATTTGCAAAAAAATTCTTGACTTTATGGGGTGGGAGTTGGGGCAATAAAAAAAAGTCGATCATATAACGTCCGTAGTTTGAAAAAACCTGGCGGACTGTTCTTTTGACAACAGGGTCGGTAACCGGCCTGTCCAAGGCGATGGAAAAATTGACGGCAAGCCCTTTACGGTCTTTTTTTGAAAAAGCATAGATGATTAAAGTTGTCACTTTTCCTAACAAACGGCAAAGGTTGAGGGGCAGGCAACGGGCAACCAAAAATGTGGCATAATATGAAATTGGACTATCAAGAATATGTCTGCGCATTTATCTGTTCAATACTCGTTTAAGGGTTCTTTTTATTAACAGCCGGAGTATTTTTTAACCCCCCGATCTCAGGCGAGTTTGCCATACTCCAAATCAAGATTTTTATCAATGACCGATCTTATTTTTTCCATTAATTCATATTTTTGGCTCTCGTCATATCTGCGGGTATCAATCACATCTCCGACAACAATTTCAATTTTACCGGGCATCAGCGCTAAAGTGTTTTTGGGGAGCACAAACCGGCTTCCGTTTACAGTAACCGGCAAAATGGGAATCCCCGACTTGAGGGCAATAATCGCCCCACCCATCCGGAATTTCAACAGATGTCCGTCTTCACTTCTTGTTCCTTCAGGGAAAATAATTACAGATGTTCCCTCTTTAATCTTTCTGGAAGCTGCTTCGAGGCTGTTAGATGTTCCCTTCCGGTTTTTTCTATCAATATATACATGTCCTATTCTTTCAAGGGTATAACCAAAGATTGGCATTTTCCTGATCTCCGATTTGACTACCCAACGGAGCTGAAGGGGAATTTTGCCGATCAGGGCCCAAACATCGAACAGGCTCTGATGATTTGACATGACAATGTAGGTAAGGTTTTTGTTAATTTTTTTCTTACCTTTTATCGTTAACCGTGTACCTGAGAGAAAAATATTGAGCAGAGACCAGAACTTGCCGACATAGTGAGCTAAATTTCCTTTGCGCTCGAGTTGAGAGATGATTATAGCGACCAGACATGCTATAATTGTGTTAAGTATAAGGGAGATAAGATATAAAGGGCGTGTCAAAGGATACAAGACACAGTAAAAAAATTTCTTCAAAGTTTGATTCCTTATGTCTTTATAAGTCGAGCAAATCTGTATACGATTTAACCGAGCATAATAAACTTTCTACATCGAATGCTTCATTAAACTTTACGGACAAAATTTCAATTTATTCTCAAGTTGTGTCAGGTGAAGTCGGATTACGTCATAAAACATCTTTACAACAAAAGTTTATTATGAATAGATACACACCATTGAATTTATCATGGTCAATGTCAATTATTGATTTTTCAGGCAAGTTATATCGATTCAATGAAAAAGTCAAATTTAGTGTACAATATATCCTGCTTTCTGTTTCGATTGAACCGTCAAATAGTTAACGTATTTTCTTTTAAAAGCAATTCCGTTGGCATTTATCTTTTGGTTGTTGTTTTCCTTTCAATGACCGGATGCGCAAACCTTTGGAAACAGACTTCAAACGTTGAAATAAAAACACAGCAACAGCCAAAAGTCTTTGTCGTTATTTTGGATGCCTTGAAGCGCAAAACCCTAATGGATTCGCTGGACTCGCTTCCAAATTTTAAGGAAATAATCAAAGGTCGCAAAAACGATTATCCATACATATATTTTGAAAATGTTCTCGTCTCCATCCCGTCCTCGTCCAAACCATCCAACGCCACGCTTTTGACTGGGATGTATCCAAACACGCATGGCGTTCCCTCAACCATATGGTTTAACAGAAAGGATCAAAAGGTTAAGGCCCTGAATTCAATTTCTCAACGCGGGATAATCAATATGCTTAAGCAAACAAATACCGACACCATTTTCGATTATGCCCGCAGATCCAAAAAAACAACGATGGCTGTGGTGACCCCGGTGGCAAAAGGAGTTGACGGTCGCGATTGGATTAAACAAAGCGTTCATCTCTGGGGCCAGGCGTTTTGTCTTAATCTTATTAAGGACCTTAACCCGATTCCGGATGGGGCTCATCTTGACAGGGGAACGACCCAAGGGCTTTTAAAAGGCCATATGTATTCCTTTGCAGATGGATTGGAAGGAAAACTCAGGACGAACGGAGATATCCCCGACCTCACACTTGTTCACTTTGTCGGTCTGGACATTTTTACGCACTATCCTCGACGTTTTATGGTGAAAGAAAACTGGACTGTTGATGAGATTCAAAAGTGGTATTTGAAAAAAATTCTCGATCCCGAGTTAGAAAAAATCAAGACGTTCTTAAAGAAAAATCAGTTGTTCAATAATACAATTTTTTGTTTTGTCGCCGACCATGGACAAACTCAAATCAAAACACACATTGATGAAAAGAGTTTTGAAAAAAGTATTGCGGATCAATTTAAGGTCATGGGGCGGCCTTATTCATTAAATAAGGCAGAACTGATTATTATGCCGGGTGCCAGCACAAAAGTGCTGTATGTAAAAAATCGATTGAATACCGGCTGGATGATGCCCCCCCGATTGATTGAAGATGTAAAGCCGGTGGTAGATGCCCTGATCGATATCCAGACCATGAAAGAACACTTAAATGCCATATTGATCGCACAATACCCAAATGAACGGGATGAATTTCCCTCAACAACAGGCAAATCAGATAAGTTGTTAGATCCCTTCTGGCTTTTTAATCTGAGCCAATACCGTCAATCAGGTCGACAACACAATGATTTTCTGAGTGCTTTGGGTCCGTTATCAAAAATAAATGAATTGGTGGGAAATAACCTTAAGGCTGCCTACATGTATCGGCGGGATTTTGTTCGCAAAAATATGCCGGACATCATCTTGATTAATAAGCCGGGCGATTACTTTACACCCGATAAAGGTAAATATGCTCATCACGGAAGTATTTATCCGGAAGATGTCTATGTCTCATTCATTTTTTCAGGTCCGGCGATTCGCAAGTTTTCAGATAAGTCGCTAACAATCACCAAAGCCATCGATACCGTAGATTTGGTTCCAATGGTCGCGCATCTGTCGGGTATCAAAATCGACAGACCCATAGATGGAATAAACCGGCTGTCTGAGGAGTAATGACGTGTACCGAAACATTCTACGTCAGATTTTCTGTGTAGTGTATTTCATATTGCTTTTGTTTTTTTTAATGGGATGTTCCACCAAGCATATCGCCACTTCTGCTAAATACTCTCAATATGAGGGAGAAATCAACCAGCACACCCGTCTGATCCAGACTGAAACACATCGTATATTCCATATTCTGACCCACCAAGATACGTTTAACGCCATATGCCCGCAGGGCACCATCGTGACCCATGACACCCTGATGCCCCTCCAGCCGGGAACTTTCGTCAATACCAAAATCGATCATATATTTAAACTGGCCTGGCGTTCACAGGTAGTTGAAATAATTCCATACAAGAAAATCCGGCTACAATTTTTAGACGGCTTTTTTGCCGGGGGAACTGAAATCTGGGAGCTTGAGCCTGAGAATGAATTTACCAGGACAAGCCATACTATTATTGTCCGACCCCAAGGTTTTCTAAAAAAACTGGCCTGGAATTTAAAAGTCAGACGCAAACACAACAAGATGACCGAAGCCGTTCTTGACAATCTCAAGCGAGTATCGGAAACAAATTGAGCAAAGATCCGGGACCAAATGACCTGGCTTTGGATTAGCCTTGGGAGGTTAATCTTACAACACATTAAATGACCTAAAGTTTGAAGTGCCTTGTATTAAGGTGTCGCTTCGCTCCATCTATTCATACAAGATTGACAGAACACCTTAACTTTAACTCACTCCAAGTTTTAGACACTTTTAAAGGTTTTTGCCAGAGCCAGATATCTCTGATGTGTCTCAGTAGCCAAGATTATTATGACTAAATAACAGGTTTATTAATATGCAAAAAACCAATCCCTGCATCCTGTGTGACACTATTGGATTCAGTACTATCCATCAAAAAGATCAATGGCGATACCTTCGCTGCCTCAACTGCAACCTGGTATCTCTTTATCCCCGACCCACTCCCCAAATGTTAATGGAATATTACCGGGATTATTTATCTGACACGCCCGAAGACATCAGCAAATGGGAAGCCATGACGAAACCGATAATAGCTAAATCTGCCGATCTGATCAATTCGCGATCAAGAACCGGCGGCAAAAAAATACTGGATATCGGTTGCGGATACGGCTTTTTATTAAAGGAAATGAAGGCCCGCAGCTGGGATGTTAAGGGCCTTGAAGTTTCTAAAACAGGTAGAAACTACGCTCAGAGCAAGTGGAATTTTCAGGTCTATTCCGAGCCGCTGGAAAATCTTGAGATCCCGGAAAACAATTTTGATGTAGTTTCAATTTTATATGTCATCGAGCACGTTTATGATCCTTTGGCGCTGTTAATGGAGGTAAATCGTATCCTTAAACCGGGCGGCCTGGTTATTATGCGATGGCCTCATACCACACCGATTGTTCGGATTCTAGGCTCTCTGGCCCAAAAAATGGATCTATACCACACCCCTTATCACCTCTACGATTTTTCACCAAGAACCATTGGAATGATTTTGTCTAAAACCGGTTTTAAGTCCGTGCAAACCATGATTGGAGGTCATACACGGCCTTCCGACCGGCTGGGTCGATGGTCTTCAATGTTATTTGGACAGCTTAGTGATGTATTGTTTTGCCTTTCTAGAGGCAAGATCCTGCTCCCCGGGATCAGCAAAACAACAGTGGCCTTTAAATGATTTTCGATCCTGCAAGAACAGACATTTAAAATGATAAATTCCTGCTGAGCGAAATGTTTGGACGTTGGATGATTGAAAAAATAGCGGGCAGGACGATAATAGAAGCAATCATACAGGCACTGATGCCAATGATAGCCACATACCCCATACTTTTTAGCCCCGGATAGTGGGACAAACTAATGGACCCGAAGCCAACCATGGTAGTCAGAGATGTTAAAACAACAGCCCTGCCGGTTTGAAACATTCCTTCTGCAATATTAAGATGATCCGACTGGCGATAGGTGTTGGTAAAGTGCACACCGTCATCGATACCGATGCCTACGATCATGGGAATTACAATCAAGTTGATAAAATTAAAATCGAGACCAAAAATGGTCATGATACCGGCCAGCGAGGCTAAACCGATTAAAAGGGGCGTTATCGAAAAAAACACCAGCTTGAAGCTGCGATAATAAATGAGTAGAATCGCAAGAATACTAAGGCCTGCAAGCCATAGGGCGGATTTTAAGTTTTCAATGATAAGCCCTTTCAATTCCCCGGTGAGCAAATTAGGTCCGGTCAAAAGATAGTGTCTTCTCGTGATACCGCTTTGTTCAAGTTGGTTGACGATCATCTCTTTAAACCGGACGGTATCCGCGAGAGACCAGAGGTCTGTGTTGGGGCTGATATAGGTAACGGTTTTATATGAACTGCCTTTTGGCATAACAAATATCTTTAACACCCGTTCCAGTTCCTTATCTTGTAAACTTGAAGGTAGAAAAAGTTTATTTTCCGAGACGGCCCTTGAGATGCTTTCAAAATACGCATCATACAGATCCAGAATTTCAAAACCATTTTTTGCCAGGGCTTGGTTGAATGTTTTTTTAATGCGTTTGACATCAAAACTATCGGCATGTTGTCGGATAAATTCCAGATTGACTCTCTGCTGGCTGGGTGCGGGAATGTACCTGCTGATCGATTTGATGCCGGCGATTTGGCCTGATCTTTGCAGTTCATCCAGGGCGGAATATATAGATGCACTGGTTTCAATAGCCTCTAACTCTGTGTTCCCCTCTGTAATTAAAAGGATCGCTGCAGTCGAACCGCCAAGCCAATCGGTTATTTTGTCCTGCAAACGTAGAACATTGCTGTCAACCGGCCGGAAATTTTTCAAGTTGTCATCAAAATTAATTCTAACTCCAGACATGGTCAGCGGCAAAACGATGACAGCTATACAAAGAAGAACAACTCGTGGATGTTTCTGAATTCTATCTAAAAGGGACTTTAAACCAAAACCGGCTATTGTAACCGTTTTCAGGGCGTTTTTTCCGTTTGTAAAATTAACAAGCAGAGCAGGGAGTAAAAAAAACATGCCAAGCAGGCAAATCAGGATCCCGATACCCGTCAAAATGCCCAGCTCACTAAATCCCTTGAAATCGGATATCCCGATACTTAAAAAAGCCACCGTCGTTGTAATTCCGCCGATCAGAATTCCCATGCCGGATTCCTTGAAAGTAATTTGTAAGCGCTGCGGCACAGACAGGTTTACTTGGTCTTGGGCAAAATAACGGTTAATGATGTGGATGGCAAAATCGATCCCCAGTCCGACCAACACGCATGAAAAGATACAGGTCAAAACATTCAGACGCTCAAATGCAAGACTTGCAAATCCTAAAGTCCATAAAAGACTAACAGCCAGCGGCAAGCCAACCAGCAAAATGATTCGCGGCGTTCCGAATGACAGGCCAAAGAGAATCATAACTCCTAAAAAAGAAGTCAGCAAAGTGACTTTAATATCTTTTTTGGTAATGGCCTCATCATTAACGGCAATTGGATAACCTCCAGTGTAAAACACCTTGATTTTATTGGATAGACCGGCAAATTTGTCTGTTAATTCGGCCAAGGCGACCTTTTCAAGAGAAATCACTTCCGCCATTACTTGCTTGCTAAAAGTAACATCCTGAGGAGGCTTTTCAGGCTTCATAAATATAATATAGTTCCCCCCTTTGGTGCGGTAATATCCGCTGTGAAGCTTAATTGTTCGTTGCCCGGTCGGTATTATCAAACTGGATCCCAGCAAATCCCTAAGTCTCAGGGGATCGAGGCAGACTAATTCTTTGGCTGCAATGCCAAAAGGGGTCGTTAAAAGCTTTTTGTTCTCGAAAATCTGTCTGTGAATTCCTTCATCAGAAAACTTTTGAACCAACTTATTAAGATCTTCGGCTTTCAGCAATTGCGGAAAATATTCTATTAATTTTTGAAATAAATTAGATAACTGTCTTGTTTCGCTTTTATATTCTATTTCAGTTATTAAATGGCTCTGGGCGTATTTTTTTGATAAATGTTCAACAACCGTTTCAGAATCTTTTTGATTAATATTTGGAGGCATTTCAACCAGGGCAATCAAAGTCGATTGAATTCCGATCGTGTCGGCCAAATCAAAAAAAACATCAACACTGGGATTATCTGGCGGAAGCAGGGCTATGAGATTGAGGTCGAGTTTAAGACGCGTTACGAGAACAATTGCAATAAGGGTCAGAAAAACAGAAAAAATCAGGATGTATTTATGGAAGCGATAGATAATTTGGTGCATTAGGTATGGCCCCTTAAGTTCCTCTTTAATACAGTCAAGAACGTAAGGGGAAAAGATCTATTTATTACCGGCCTGTTACCCAAATCGAAATATTAGAACGACGGATACGCCTGCTTTATTTGGCCAACAGGCCGAAAAGAATTGATCAAAATTCTCCTATTTAAGATCTCCTCCTGTATTAACAACTTTATAACCTTCAATTGAGTGGTCTTTTTTTACTTTATAAAGTGTAGTCATCCCCGAGGATCTATCACACAAAAAAGCAAATGTGCCTCTACTTCCCACCGCCTCTAAAACACACTTGTCTAAATTAAAATTTATTGGAACTGTTATTTGATTTGATTTCCATACTTCATCTGGTTTTTTGAATTGAACGAAAATCAACTTTTTCGTAGATGTATTCAGGACCCAGATACTATTTGATTCGGCTGAAAACATAAAGTTACCCTCACTCTCAGCAAAAGCCACATTCATAAAGTTTAAACTGCTTAAGCACAACAAAAGCAAAGTAAACACAGCTATCAAACCTATTAATTTTTTCATGGTTGCCTCCTTTTAAAAAATTTTATTTAACCCTTGATGAGCATTTAAAATAAAAAACAATAAAAAGATTATATCTATAACTACTATCCGACTGGAACAATTGCAAGTATTAATCGTATCCACCGGAAACTCTTTGATCAAAACTATTTATTAATAAAAAGAGTCCCGATTCCCAAAACCGCTTCACCGACCCCTAAAAGCAAAATACATCCAAGGAGACTACCCACTATCATCAATGGATAACTGGTCTGCTTGGGCAATTTTAAAAGCTTTGCCAAAAGGACTCCGCTCCACATGCCGCAACCTTTAAACGGTAGCATGCTAATTGCTACAACTCCGGGTTTGCCTAAAAACTGTAGCCACTTGAAAAGCTTTGATTGTTTAAGTCGATTTTTTCTTTTTTCGGATCTTTTATAGAATTTTTGTATAACTATCCGATTTGAAACAGTATGATATAAATGATAAAATAATGGAATTTGAAGCGTATCCAACATGACCACCACGGGTAACAAAAACAAAATTTTACGTCCCAGAAATTGAGCGCTTAATATGGCAACCGGCCTACCCCCCAGAATATACAGGGGGATAAAATAAACAACAAAATTATCGGCAAGATTGTTTTTTAAATATATAACCACATCCATCATAGCTTTAATATAATACTCTAACCCTGGCAAACCCCAAAAGCGGGGTAAGCTGGAACTCAAAAATACATAAATTTTTCAGTTAAGGAACAAAGAACCGTACTACTGTAAAAAATTGGAGACGGTTGTAAATTTGAAATCGTTTAATAGGCGAACAAGCCTTATCTCGGTTCTTACCAACCTGGCATCCAACACAAACTTTTTAGCAAGCGGCAGCCTGATCCATGGATTATCATGATCAAGTTCACGCGGGTGAATATAGATAAGGGCCGGTTGCCCCTTACGATTCAATTTGTGAATGCATGACCGAATCAGGCTGTAAGGGAAGATCCGTAATCCCCAGCCACCGCCCAGGGGAAGGTTAACCAGATGCGTTTTTCTGACCAAGGGCGGAAACTCCCACAAGTGTCCCTGCTTAAGCATATGTTTGCGAGGTATTGAGGCATAATCAGGATTTCCGATGATGGGCAGTGGGACCATGCTTGAATCGTATGTAAAACCTTCCTGCTGCAATATGTCAAGGGCCCAGAGAGAGTCATCCCGAATTGACCATTCCGGCGCTCTGTATCCCTTCACAGTATGACCGGCAATCTTATAAAGTATCTCTGAAGCCCTATTCAAATCTTGCCGGAAAGTATCGGGGGTCATTGTGTAAACGCGCCTGTGAGCATAACCATGGGAGGCAATTTCATGACCGGCACTTTTTATTTCCTTTACCAAATCGGGATATTTTTCAGCTACATATCCGAGAACAAAAAAAGTTGCTTGAACTCTTTTTTGGTTTAGAATTTCTATAATCTTTAATGTGTTTGCTACAACCCGGTTTTCCAGGTGAGGCCAATTATCTGCCGGCAGACGGTCTTCTATTCCGCAGATATGATACCAATCTTCTAAATCTACTGATAAAATATTCTCAACCATCATGTTTTCTTTTTTCGAGCCGCAGTTTCATGTCACGATCGTAAATGAAAGTCAGCGGCGTTAAAATCCTGGCAAGAATCGGTAATGGATCTTTCAGCGATATAATATCATATACCGTGTTTGCATCCCAGAAGTTAAAGAATTCAGATGTCAGACTACTTCGCTGGGGATGATGTATAAAATGGAGAATATCTCCCGGTAAAAGCCAGCGCGATTTTTTCCCAATCTGATAATTATTAACAGGTTGAAAATTTTCACCACGGGACATACGGTATAAAAGATAAGGAAAATTAACTCCCGCTGTTATCGCCAGGGATAATGACCCCCAGAATCTGGGGTTGACTTCCATCAGTTTGGGGAGACCATCACGGGGATCTAACTTGAATTCCACCATGGCTACCCCGAACCAATCCAGGGCTTTGAGCAGCTCCACGGCCATATCACGAATATCATCGCGCTTGACACTTTCGCGCAGGGTGCTGGCTCCACCTGTAACCGGATATTCACGCAACCGCTTATGGACAAACCAAGCCTTCACTTGTCCATTCTCATTCATTAAAATAGAGGCGCCATAGCCAGGCCCTTGGCGGGGAATCATTTCCTGAATCATTGGGAAAGGAAATTGTCGGTGTATCAAAGGATACTGTACCGTCAGCTCTTCCGGGCTTTCGGGATAGGCAATTCCGACTGCACCGGAACTCTTTTTCGGCTTTATTACAACCGGAAAGGAAAGGGTTTCCTTGAGTGAGTTAAGTTGTGTCAAGTCATCGATAAACCAGGTATTTGGTGTGGGGATCCCCAGTTTTTGGGCCAAAAGAAGCACTTTATCTTTGCGTTTGGCCAGGCTCAGTTTTTGATGGGATACTATCGGGAGATAGGTTAACTTAGAGAAGTCGTCGTAATATTGAGAGATCAAATCAAGAGTTTCATCTTCCATGGGAAGAAGCATCTGATACGAACGGGATGATAACTTGCTGTGCATGTAGTCAATAAATTCCGTTGGTCTGAAAAAGGGGGAGGGATAAACGACCGCCTTGTGGCAGTGTCTGGAAAAAGCAGCAGTTGCCAAGCGCGTGCTCTCGCCAACAGTCACCCTGATCCCTTGCCCCCCAAGGGCCCGAACTGCGGCCAGGGTTTTTCTCCAATGCCCATCCGTAATAAACACTTCCGAATTCATAATCATAGTATATGAAACAATTCAGAAACTTATTCAAGATGTTTTATTTGCCTTCGCCAGAATACCCTGTAAAAGCAACAAACACGATACTTGCGGATTTTAGGTTGCACTCAAACCATTTATTTGTTAAATTTTATACTTTCAGTCTGGATAGACCGTAAAAATCCCAAAATTCATAACTAAAGGACTATTTAAAAGGCCCAAATCAATGGAGTTTAAGGATAAAAGAGTGATTGTTACCGGCGCAACCAAAGGTCTAGGTAAGGCTATTGCGCTGTCTTTTGCACGCGAGGGCGCCTGGGTAGTTGCGAATTATTCATCTGATGATCAAAGTGCAGCTGCCACGGAATCGGAACTCGCCAAGTTGGCCTCAAAATTCATGGTTTTTAAAGCTGATGTATCTTCCCGACCGGATGTCGAAAAAATGATTAATAGTGTTGTCAAGCAATGGGAATATGTTGATATCCTGGTTAATAACGCCGGAATTATCAGGGACAAATTGCTCATGTTTCTCAATGAGGATGACTGGGATCGGGTCGTCGATGTTAACCTCAAGGGGACGTATCTTTGCTCACGAGCCATTATTAGAACCATGATATCGCAAAAGTTTGGGCGTATCATAAACATTACTTCGCCGAGTGCGCTTACAGGTCGGTCTGGACAGACGAATTACGCGGCATCAAAAGGTGGCATAATATCCTTTACCAAATCCCTTGCCAAAGAAATGGCCCGCCTAGGGATTACGGTAAATGCTGTCTGCCCGGGTGTTATTGTTACCCCTATGACAGAGAATTTAGAGCAGGAAACTACATGCGATATAACAAGCAGAATTCCCATGGGCAGGCTGGGACAGCCCGCAGACGTGGCCGGAGCGGTTCTCTTTCTGGCATCCGAAAGAGCCGGGTATATTACCAGTCAGGTATTGGCAGTTGATGGCGGCCTGACGTAATTTTAACTCCAATTGAGCGAATGCACAATTGAAAGTTACTTGTTATTCGTTACTCGGGGCAATGGTAGATGGTGTTCTTTATCTCTGTCTATAGCAGGATATAGCACTATTTACCTTAAACTTGAAACCAATATCAAATAATGGATAACAGCTAACCGAGTTTAAGCTCGATTGGCATTAAACTATGTGAGGATAAGTTGAAAGAGACTGTTAAAGATACAGACCGATTGTGCGAATTTCTCAAAAAAATGATCATTGAAACCCTTAAAATTGAGGATATTACGGTTGATGACGTTGAAAACGATGAGCCGCTTTTCCGGGAGGGGTTAGGGCTGGATTCTATAGACGCCCTTGAACTGGTAGTTACGATTGAGAAAATATTCAATATTATTATAGAAGACGAGGATGTAGGCAGAAAGGCTTTTGCCTCCATTAATGCCTTGGCTAAATTCATACAGGCTGGCTATATTGCATGAAAATTGATATGGAATCCTCCGACTCATGTAAGATTCAGGTAAAACGCTTACAATAAGTCGTTTCCCGACTTTTTACTATATCAATAAATTCAAGAGATCTAAATGACAACAAATTGCCCATGAGGTGGACAAAGACCGAAGAGACAGTCCGTTTTAATGAGGTGGACGAATGGGGCCTGGCATGGCATGGTCATTATATGGCATGGTTCGAGGCCGGACGTATGGATTTACTGCGGCGTTTTGATCTTATGCCGTATCAGATGGTTGAGTTGGGGTATATTGCGCCGGTAATTCGCCTGGAGTGTGATTTTAAGCATCCGGCAAAATGTGGTAACAGGATAATTATCCAGACTACGGTAGTCAAACCCGAAATTGCAGCCCTGAAATTTAATTTCAAGATACTTCTAAAAGAAAGTCAAACCCTTCTATCCCGCGGAGAATCGACCCAGGTTCTGTTAACCACCGATAAAAAAATGATTTATCGCCTTAGCGGTGAGCTCGAAAAGCGCATTAACAATCTGGTGAATTACTGCCGACAGACATAATTACATATGCAATCCACGGCGCAGAAAGGCCGGATAATGTTTTTTGTGAACGTTTTAACTGTCTGTATATAAATGTAAAATAACAACCTAAAACGTGATAAATTCGATTTCTACGAGTTCATCAATTTTCGATTCAAATAATGAACACAAAAGATTCTATACGTGTAGCCGTGACTGGTCTTGGAATAATTACCGCTGTCGGGGAGTCCTTGTTGGCCTTTGAAGAAGGGATCTTTGACGGAAAATGTGGAATTGGACCAGTATCACTCTTTGACACCACTGGGTTTTCCTGTCAATTTGCTGCCCAGGTTAAAAAAAAAGATCTGGAGGAAGGTTTTGAAGCCAGGGAAATTAAACGGATCTCCCGATGTGATATTTTAGGCCTAATTGCCGCCCGAGAGGCCATAGAAAGTTCAGGCCTTGATCTTGAAATATGCGACAGAAACCGTATTGGTACCATATTAGGGGGCGGAGCGGGCGGCATGTTTTCTTGGGAACAGTATCGACGAAGCTCATGGTCCGGCCAATCACGACCAAAACCGTCTTTGCTGCTGCCCTTTTCAAACTGTACTTTGACAGATATGATTGCCGGAAAATACAGGCTGTCCGGACAACGAGCCACGATTTCAACCGCTTGCTCTTCCAGTGCCACCTCAATCGGTTATGGTTTTGATCTAATCCGATCCGGCGATCAAGACATTGTTGTTGCAGGCGGCAGTGAAGCCCTTTCTGAGCTGACCTTTGCCGGATTTAATGCTATCCGGGTCATGGATCCAGAATATTGCCGCCCATTTGATAAAAACCGCAAGGGGATAACATTAGGTGAAGGCGCAGCTATCCTGATTTTGGAAAACTATACTATGGCTACATCTAGAGGGGCAGAGATTTATGCAGAAGTTCTTGGATATGCGATTAATTCCGATGCCTACCATATGACATCTCCAGACCCGGAGGCTATGGGAATGAGCCGTGTGATGGCTGCAGCCCTCGATGTTACCGGTCTCAGTGGGGATCAAATCGACTATATCAATGCTCACGGCACGGCCACCCCGATAAACGATTCTATGGAAACCCTGGCTATAAAACGGGTTTTTGAAAAGTCGCACACCGGCAATCTTGCAGTCAGCTCAACCAAATCAATGGTGGGTCACTGCCTTGGAGCTGCAGGTGCCATAGCGGCGACTGCCACCATATTGGCACTAAAGCGGCAGATTGTTCCGCCAACAGTACATTTAAACGAGCCTGATCAGGATTGTGATCTGGACTATGTTCCGAACACATCCAGAAAACAGGAAGTTCGTTTCGCCCTCAGCAACTCGTTTGCGTTTGGGGGCAATAATACGTCAATTATTTTTGGCAGGACTATATAAGAGTGGTAATGAAAATGTTAGACATTGTCATTACAGGTATTGGTGTTATTTCATCAATGGGAACAGGGCGCGAAACCTTTTGGGAAAGTTGTCAAAAAGCCAGAACAGGGATAAAAAAAATTACAGCCTTTGATACAAGCTCTTTGCACTCTAATGTTGCGGGGTGGATTGACGATTTTGAACCACGTGACTATATGTCCCCTCGAACCTATCGGCGAATGAGCCGAATTTCAAGGCTGGCGGTCAGTTCCAGTGTGGAGGCTTTAAATGACAGCGGTCTCAACCTGGAAAATATGGGAAAAGAACGCATTGCCGTGATTTTAGGGACATCTTACGGGAGCAGTTCCCATGTGGAAGATTTTTTCGTGAGTCTCCTTAAAGATGGTCCCCGGGGCGCCAAGCCGTTTTTATTCCCGGAAACGGTACCCAATGCACCGGCCAGCTATATAGCCATGTTTCATGGCATTACAGGCCCCAACACCACGTTTTGTCAAAACGAAATTTCTGCAGAAAATGCCATGCTTTATGCCCGGAATCTTCTTTTACAGAACATTGTGGATGTAGTTTTGGTCGGAGGAGCCGACGAACTGTCTGCAATGCAATACACCTGTTATGATGCGCTAGGTGCACTTAATAAAATCAAAATAAACGGCGATGAACCTGCGGCGCCTAAACCTGGTGACGGTATTATTTTAGGAGAAGGTGCAGGAACTTTGGTCATGGAAAGATCAGATTTCGCTACCAAGCGGGGTGCCAAAATTTACGGGCAATTAAAATCCGGTGTAATGACCGGGGGGCCGGCAGCCATGGGGCATTATGAAGTCGATGGCAAGCAGATGGGTCGCGCCGTATCTATGGCTATCGAAAAAGCTGGTATTGCTCCTGATGAAATTGACCAAATCGATGTATCTGCCAACTTTGCGGCCGAATTAGGCCGCATGGAGTATCGGCAACTCAAGACAGTCTTCTCAGACCGCCCGCACGAGCTTTTTATTACACCGCTAAAATACCTTATGGGTGATTTTGGGGGAGCCGGAATTATAAGGGCCGCTGCTATTCTATTAAGCCTTTATCATCAGTTGCCTCTTCCGGCCTTAAATGTTGAAACATTAAAGGTAAAACCACAGGATACTCTAAAATGGGATATACCTGCGATAAGTAAAATTCAAACAGCCCTGATGACCAGCAGCACGTTTGGCGGTGGAAGCTGCAGCCTGATTTTTACCTCTCACCCGAATTTCTCACCATGAAAGTTCTACTCGTTTCGCCTAACGTTGAATCACTTCCCGATCCGGTTTTTCCTATCGGACTGGCCTACATTGCCGCTGTCTTAAAAAAAAACCGAATCCGTTATCAGGTCCTGGATTTATGTTTTGTTCATGACTATGAAACCGCTATTGAGTCTGCGGTTCGTACTTTTACGCCGGACATCATCGGGCTGTCTTTCAGAAACGTCGACAATGTCAGTTATCCAGAATATGTCTCCTATCTGGATTTTTATCGCCAGGTGGTTCAAACCCTTAAGAAATACAGCCAGGGACTTATTGTTATCGGAGGCAGCGGTTTCGCGTTGATACCTGAGGGCATTTTAAATTATGTAAACGCTGACTACGGAATTTTAGGAGAAGGAGAGCTCTCTTTTATTAAATTCATCAACGAACTTAAGCAGAATGCAAGGCCTCCAACAAATCTCAAATCAAAAATTATAAATTATCCTCCCGGGATCATTGAAAATTTGGACGACCTTCCGATGCCGGATCGCTCGGAATTTGATAACGGTGCCTATTTAAAATGGGGCGGCATGGGCAACCTCCAGACCAAAAGAGGCTGCCCCTTCAAATGCATTTACTGTACCTATCCGGTTATACAGGGCCGGAAAGTAAGGTTGCGCAGCCCCAAACTCATCTGCGACGAAATCGAGAGGATCCTTGAGCATGGCATTGACAACCTATTTATTGTTGACAATGAATTTAATTATCCCATGGATCATGCCGTGGCCGTTTGCAAGGAAATTATCAATCGCAAACTACAGATTAGATGGAGCTGCTATGCCAATCCAGGTTTTGTGACACCGGAACTGATTGATTTAATGCTTGAAGCCGGCTGCAGCGGGCTGGAATTCGGGAGTGATGCAGCCAATGCAACCATGCTGGTCAACATGGGCAAAAATTTTACCATTTATGACCTTGAAAAGGCCTCAAGCATCTGCCTAAAGTCCGGGATATCCTTTTGCCACTCTCTTCTCTTAGGAGGGCCGGGAGAGACCATGAAAACTGTAAATCAGACCCTGGAAGCTGTCTTGAATATGTCTCCGACAGCCGTCATTTCTATGATCGGCATCAGAGTGTTTCCCAAAACCAAATTGTCTCTGATTGCCCAAGAGGAGGGAATGATAGGGCCATATGAAGACTTTTTAAAACCTGTTTTCTACCTCTCAAAGACTATTGAAGATGAAATCCTATCGTTTATAAAAACGTTTTCAAAAAAACACTCCACCTGGATATTCCCCGGCCTTAACATTAACATCAATGTAGAACTACAAAAGAAATTACGCCGCTTCGGCGTTAAAGGCCCCTTATGGGAGCATATGAAGATCGGCAAAAGATTTCGCCCGCATATCTAACGAGCCGGAATAGATTATGGTTTGCCCTTTTCTATTTTTGAATAAAAATGTTGATTTCTACTGACTGTAACAAAAGGATTGGACTATCGTGACATCCAAAATTTGTGTCATCATACCGGCGTATAATGCCGAGAAAACGATCGGGCCGGTTGTCAGCGGCACTTTAAAATATGTTGGACAGGTGCTGGTGGCTGATGACGGTTCCACTGACCTAACCCCCAAAATTGCTGCCAATGCAGGTGCTGAGGTCATTTTTATCAGGAAAAATCGGGGCAAGGGGCATGCTTTAAAAGTGCTGTTTCAGCGCGCCATGGACGAGGGCTATGACGCGGTTATCAGCGTGGACGCCGACGGTCAACATGAGCCTAAAGAGATTCCGCGCTTTATGGTAGCACATGTCAAGGCACCTAATGATATCATCGTGGGATCAAGAATGGATGAACAAAGCAAGATTCCACAAGCGCGCTATAATTCCATGCATGTGGCGCGGTTTTTTATCTCCATTGCCGCCAACCAATTTATTGAGGATACTCAGTGCGGCTTCAGGCTGTATCCCATGTCGCTTATTCAAAAGATGAACCTTACACAAGAGAGATATGTTACCGAATCGGAGATCCTGATGAAAGCGGGTGATATGGGTGCTTTCATAACGTCTGTTAGAATTGGGGCGATTTACGAAGATTACGTCAGTCATTTCAAATCGGTGATAGATGTGGGTGCCATCACCGCCTACGTCATATCTTATCTAATAGTAAAATTTATTATTGATGGGGTAAGCTCCAACAGGTATTTTTCCTATTCAAAGAATAATTTTCGTGACCGCGTCAGCAAATTCAAAATAATTGACCTAATTTTTAAAACTGCGATCGTACTGACAAGCTTGCCGGCTACTTTTTTGTTCTGGCTTCTGTTTGTTTTCCCCCCGCCCTTTATAAAAAATAATTACGCCTCTATTCGGAAACTCAATTGCGGGTATTCTAAAATTACTATTGCGTCCAATATGCTGCCAGTTGTCCTGATCATCAGTATATTTGAAAAATTGTCAAGGTTGGTAGGCTTTAGATTACGATACATTGATGAATTTATCAAAAAATATTATCCGAACCTGTGGGAAAAATGAGTTACATCCTAACCCGGACGAACCGCAAACAAAGACGGTATATAAATTAAGTATTTATTCCATTTAACAAGCTGATACTGGATACCGGATTTTTGATGATGGATTAAAAATTCCTTGAGTTTAACGCTAACAAAGATTACCATAACACTACCTTTGTGAGGATCATTTGCTGATCCTCGGTTTGAAAAGGGCGGCAGGTCTCTGAAAAAAAACTCGCCGCCCTTTTTTCAAAATAAAAAAGCCCCTGTAAAGAGGCTCATTTATTTCGATAATCTTAATCTATTTGTCAACGCATTCTAAAAAATCATTGGCGCAACCCTTTCTTCATTCTAACAATCTACACCTCTTATTTAAGTTCAAGCGAACTTAGTTTCGATACACCAATCATAATCACGGACTTCGCTGCTCTCTCCGCGGATCTCTGGGAGCGTCCCAAACCTCCGATATAGTTTGAGTGACCTTTTGCCTTGATAGTGTCGGACCAGATCTCCGAGCCATCGGCATCCTTCAGTATCCATTTGGCGGAGATATAGTGATTGTACCATAAGGCACCATGTATGGCACTGGTAATAATAACTATCAAATCGTAGTCGCCAGATGACGATGTCGTAGAGGCATTCGCAAACACTTTAGAGCTGTTCAACGAATTAACCAATGCCTCCGCAAACGCCGAGCTACTGACAAACTGTTCATCTCCTCCGATCACAGTTACCGACACATTATTCTTGTGACGGTTCTCAATTGAGAAATCTGATGTGGATGCCACGAGTTTCGGTATTCGTGCCCGCGCGCTGCACGCAACGATTGTTAGTAAAATAGCAACTATTAATCCAAAGCGTAATGAAGTTTTCATAATATAATCCTCAATAAAGCGACGAGACATATTTGGAAACCAATCCCGGAAGCAAGTCCTCCACATGTTCTCCGCCCAACGTTTTTCTTGTACCTACTCCCTGTAGATATGCAGATGCCAATTGTGCCCCTGTTGCCGAATCGATCACAGTCACTTTGATCGTCAAACGGTCCGTTCTGGCCGACCATGATGTTTGGCGTTCCTCCCAATGCATAATCTCCAAAGTAAATAAATAGCCGAGCATCTTGTCCGCGGCAATTTGTGCACAATCTTTGTCGGAACAATAGAGAAGTTCGGCTTTGATGTCATGTTTTCTAAATTCTTCTTCAAACACAATGGCAGTCTTTATCCCTGATCCTTCGTAAACGTAGGTCTCATAACGTCCATCTGTCGGTACCTGTACACCTACGGATTCATGTTTCAACAAAGGATTATTAAGCTTATCATCCGAATGGATTTCCCAGTTGGGCCCCGATAAGCAACCTGTGAGCAATAGTGACAATACCGCCAGCCTGTATAGTTTCATCCTTTCCTCCCTATGGGCTGTATTCCGATATTTGTTTAAAACCTTGCCTCAAACAAACGGCGGGCAAATGACACTAATTGTCATATCTTGCCTTGCTTAAATAGTGAGTGCTATAGATGGAGGCCAATTGCCTTACATGGAGCGAAAAAGTTTAGAACAATCGTTGCAAAAACAGCTATCATCTGGTGATAAGAAGTTGTTTTTGGACGAATTAATACCTGAATTTTGCACCAAACTCTTTGCAAATACACTCATAAGCTGTAAAGCCTTATAAATACTGTGCTAAGAAGAATAGAAAATCAACCTGTTTTTACCAACGAGGTTAAATGGCTTTTCTTCATACATGTGTAAACACTAAATATTAGCGGATTGAATCGTTCTCGAAGCCAGTAAAACCAAGCTTTCACAAGCAATATGTTTTTACTGCTTTTATAACACTTTGATAAATTATTTAAAATTAACCGTGCAAAAATTTTCTTGCACAAAAAATTAACAAAAATGGCGTTGTGTGTCAATGATATTATTGCATGCATTCCTTATTCTACAAAGCGAAAGCGCGATAGGTAACCAGATACTTAGGAACTGTGGGCCCAGCGCTGTCTGTGGAGGCAATGAAAGGAATGTGACGGTACTTTTGCCGGTATTTTTGGTAGGCGCGACCACCTTACTTCAATCATATCTTTTGGTTACGGATTCATTTCAAGTCCATGCACCCCACCAAATTTAACCTAATATTTCAACAAGTTGAGCCACTTTTAAGGTGGGGCACTGCTAACCAACAAACCCCGCAGTTAGCAAAGATCCTTTTTCAATTCCCTCCAAGTTCTGAATGATTTTTGTGACCGGACCACTCAGGCAGATCATCGTTTATATCGATAACCCGCATACCATAGAAGATATGGCACGTTGGTTTGAATTTCGTTGGAACTTTTGATACACCCCTAAAATTAAAAAGTGATGGATATGCAAGCCACATATTACGTCCTTCATCAGCAATGAGGGTGCCACACAAAGCACAACTGACTTTGCAAGGAAGAATTCTCTCGTGTTTATTGAGTTCACTGTTGTAAAAGTTTAGGTGATCAATGCCTTTAGTAATTCTGACGTCATGTTTGTGAAATATAACTGCCCATTGCATAGGGGCGCCATGCAATTTTTGACATGCCAAACAATGACATATTTTTGCATCTACAGGATCCGAGCACGCTTCGTATTGTACCGCATCGCAGTAGCAACTTGCACGGTATTTGGCTGTAAAATTAACATCTGTAATCGACGTATAATTTGATCCAAATTCTTTTTTCATGTTAATCTTATCCTACGTGTAGGTCTATCGCGAGTCCGAGTACACGCGAATTAGCCTCAAAATATTATGCAAATGGTGTTACCCATTAAAGGGCGAGTCAAGAGAAAAAACACCTCTCCCATGAAAAAAATATACTTTTTTCGCTTGACTCTTGATGGATTCGTAAAAAGTCCGAATAAGCAGGCTGATAATGTATTAAAATTAAATAGTTCCGGCTTTTTACGAATCCATCAATTTCCCGCAACAGCACGGCCTCACTTTACCACCTGTCCGCATCCGTTATTTCATTTTTATCGGTTATCGGTTAGTAGACACTGATCCGCACCAGTCACCCATCAGGTTCAAGGCGATTGTGTTTTATGCACAATGCTTAAAACACGGCCCCTGGTCCATTCGGACCCCAGAAAATCTTCGGTGCCATACCGTGTTCAATTGTTTTTATCACAAATCTTATGGTTATTAGCCAACCCCTTGTGGACTCACGGCATAGGCGAATCAGGATGTTAAAATGATTGCCGTCTGTTGGTGGGCGTTGCAGTTGCCAATCAGGTCTTGTGGTTTTATGCCAACCCCATTGCCGGTTCACTATCGCACCCAAACCGATTATTTGAAAAGCATGTCCTCATCAAACGGTACCTGGTCCCGCATGATAAAATAGGAAGCACGGGCCAACTTGTTGCCAAGGGCCTTGGTTGCAAGAGCGCCGTTGGCTTTAGCCATTTTTTGCTGATAAAATCTCTGAGCCTTAGGAATATATCTTCTGGCAAAGTGAGCGGCTTCAACAAAGGCCCAGGCTAAATACTTATTGCCGTTCTTTTTGTTGTTTTCTCCTTTCTTCTTACCATTTGAAAGTCTTTTACTGCTGACACAGCGGCAGTAGGAAGAGTAATTGCCGACTTTGGAAAACCGAACGATAGCCCCTACCTCAAGCATAATTGTAAGACCCAGAATTGTTCCAATTCCCGGTATGGTGAGCAGCATCACAAACTCTTTGCGAAGTTGAACCTGGGATTTTACTTGTTTTTCTATGCCCTTGATTATTTTTCCCAAATGCTTAATTGCTAAGATATTAGTAACGTTCAAAAGTGTTCGCATGGAGATTTTTTTATGATTTCCTCATTGTTCAAATACAAATGTTGTTTATGACTATGGGCTAGCAGATAAGTTCCCTGTGCGAGAATGGGTACCTAAAAAGCTCGTCGGAGCACAGGGGACTTTTCTGCGGTAAATCAGCAACATATAGCTTTTTAAAGGTCGTATCAAATAACAAATATTCTTTTTATCTGTCCGGATCATGTATTATTGTACTTATGACTGAATGTAAATGTGAACCCTATAAAAGGGAACGTGAGTTAACTGTTTAGTATGAATATTTTTAAATGCGAACACTTTTGAACGTTACCAAGATATTATTTTGGGCCATGAACACCAGGTTCGATGAATCGAATAGATTATTGGCATCATCAAGCTTAAGCTTCTTGATATCGTTGTTTGATATCTTAATTCCAAGATTTCTGGTAATCGTACTTTGAAGGCTTAAAATATTTGCTGTTCTGTGTCTTACAAAAAATAGTCTTCTTCGCAGTAAATCTCGCACAGCTCGTTGTTCTTTTGGGTAGATATAACCTTCAGGCAAAATGTTTAAGTGCTTCATGTGCGCCAACCAAAAAGAGTCCCATTTGTCATCCGTATGTTTTATACCTTCGTATTGTTTTATCGCCGACGGATTGGCCAGATGTACCGTATACCCATGTTGCTGCAACCCATCCACAAGCCAGTACCAGTTGTAAGTGGATTCAACGCATAACACCTTTCAGATCAGCCTTGAATGGTTACAAAACCTTTAACACATTGTTCAGATCATTTGGTTGCCGCCGGCCAAATAGCCTTTTGTAATCCTGATCCATAATGCCGATGTAATTATTGCTTGAATGTAAATCGATTCCAGCGTATGCTCTCATAAGACACCTCCTATATCCAATATGTTTATGTTACGTAAAATACGTACTGGTCCATAGCATTTTGTGCTATGGATGGGGAGGTGTCTTTTTTTTTTTCCAGCGCGTCAGGCTGTAGTGACATTTTTCGTTGCTACACATCTGCGTAGCGAATCATTTACCAACCGACTTTTATTCTCGACAAATGTATCCCTCAAACAAAAGGAAAATGTCACGCTTGACGAGCAAAACGTATTTGACCAGCTCCGGATCAAAACAAAATCGTCCTGAGTACAAATCGAAGCCCTTTATATGATTATCAAATCTTGGATTGTGAATAGGTGTACTCCGTGGAAAAATCAAACGGACGTAAAATCGTAACATCTCAAAAAGTTCGGGTGACTTTAAAAAATCGTTTATGTAATTATTATCGTCATTCCAGTGAAAGCGGGAATCCAAAATATTATCAGTATCATATGGATCGTGCATGCTGGATCAAGTCCGGCATGACGTAAGGACTTTAGACTCTCAAGATAGTAAGGATAACTTCTTTTTAAAATTGAGAATACAGTGTCCAGCAACCAGCATCTCATCCATAAAGACGTTACATGATGCTATAAAAAATTCTGTCATAAAAAGCGCAACATTTATCATAAAAGTTGGGAGGGCAGAAACTTGAGTTTTTATATTGAAATCTATTAACAGAAATGATACGGATTTTGTTGCCAAAGTAACTTTTTCTGGAGGTATAAGCAATATGCTTGATACAGGTGACATGGTTATTGAACAGCAGCATCTTTATTCTGATAAAAAGCAGCGCACATTAACAGGCAGCTTTATACCGCCCCTTGTCATGGGGCTTCCCAAAAAAACACAATCCCTCTGTCCTGAGTGTCTGAAGGTTATCCCAGCAACACAATATGAAAAAGACGGCAAGGTTGTCATGACCAAAGAATGCCCTGATCATGGAGAGTTTAATGATATCATTTCATCTGATGTTAATATATTTTTGGAAATGGAAAAGTGGTATTTCAAAGACGGGCAGGGATTTTCCAATCCGCTGGTGACAAACGCCAAAAATTGCCCTTCGGATTGTGGTATCTGCAATATGCATCTTACCCATGCTGCTGTTGGAAATATCGATCTGACCAGCAGGTGTAATTTAGGTTGTCCCACATGTTTTGCCAGTTCGAACAAATACAAAATAGAGCCTTCCTTTGAAGAAATCTGCATAATGATGCAAAGGCTCCGTGAAACCAGACCAGCTCCCTGCAATATGATTCAATTTATAGGGGGCGAACCGACGCTTCATCCTGACTTTTTCAAGATCGTAAAAGCATCAGTAGAGCTTGGATTTACCCATATTCAGGTGGGTACCAACGGTATCAAGCTGGCTGATCCTGAGTTTGCAATGCAGGCCAGAGAAGCCGGCTTGCAGTACGTCTATCTACAGATGGATGGTGTGACCGATGACGTGTTTGAAAAAATCAGGGGCCGCAAATTGCTGGACACCAAACTAAAGGCAATTGAATCCGCAGGAAAAGCCGGCTTGAGAGTTATCCTGGTGCCGACGATAATCAGAGACGTCAACAACCACCAACTTGGCGACCTGATTAAGCTTACCCTCGAAAACCTGAACATTATAACCGGCATCTCCTTTCAACCCATATGCTTTACCGGCCGGTATTCTGAAGAGTACAGACTGAAACAAAGATATACACTTGCAGACATTGTACATGATATCAGCCGCCAGACCGGCTTAACCGACCCGATGAAAGACTGGTTTTCACTGAATGTAAGCACTCCTTTTGTATCATTGGCCGAAGCTTTAAGCGGTAAAAGTGTCATCAATTATTCATGTCATCCCCACTGCGGTCTGTTGTCCATTCTGTTTGTCGATAAAAACAAAAATGCCGTTCCAATTACCCGGTTTGTCGATTTGTACAATCTTTTAAAAGACATTAATCAACTGGCCGAGAAAACCAAGAAACGGCGTATCAAGATGTTTTCAAAACTCAGTTCATTAAATTTATTGCGCAAACACTTCAATCCCGAGAATGCGCCCGAAGGATTGACCTTTAACAAATTTCTCCGGACATTAGATGGATACACGGATAAGAAATTTACCTGGACGGAAAAATACAAAGGCCACGCCTATAAGACTATTTTTCTGTTTGCCATGCATTTTATGGATAATTACAATTATGATCTTCAGCGGGTTAGACGGTGCGCTATTCATTACACAGCACCTGATGGCAAGCTTTATCCTTTCTGCAGCTATAATTCCGGCTACACCCACAGAGACAGGGTGGAAAGGGAGTATACCAAAACTGCTATTAATTTTTCATGAAGAATTTAGGCTCATGAATTGCATTCTATCAGTTTAAGTTTACAGCGATTCCAACTTGCTGCGAATTCTTGAAATTAAAGAATTGGCCTTGGCAAATTGTAAGGCGGACTCAAAGGCCTGCTTGGCATCTCTCTTTTTATTAAGATATAAATTTAGAGCACCTAACTTATAATATGCTTTTCCTTTCTCGTTGTTTGGAATTTCCATATTGATAACTTTTTTATACGTTTTTTCTGCCGCAACATATTTGAAATCTTCATTTTCCGTTGGGTCCTCATTTTTTGCTAAAGCAAATTGAACATCTCCTAATGTTATAAAATATTCAGCAGGCGGTGATGTTGATAATTTAATAGCCTTTTTTATATATCTAGCAGCTTTGTTGGCCCTATGATTAATAAGAAAGCTCCGGCCACATATGTATAACCCTTCAGATAGGTACTGATCTCGAGGTAAAATAATTCTTTTCCCAATTTCAAATGGTTTATAGACTAAAGTTTTATACTGTTTATTATCTTGTTCCTTAAGAAAGTCACACTTTTCTAAATATGCTTTAGCAAGAAGTATTTGGGATTTTATATCTTTTGGATTAGATACACAATAGCCAGTTAATGTTGAAATTACTTGATTATATTCCTCTTGGTTAAACAAATCACAAGCCTTACCATAAATATCTGTTTTCTCTAAGGGTAGTAATTTTGCGCCACATTTTACACAATATATACTATCATCTGGATTGTTGGCTCCACACTTGTGACAAAAAATTGCGTGAGCAGATGCAGCAAAAATTAAGACAACAGCCACGATAACATTTAAAAGAATTAATTTACGTTTCATTTTTGCACCTCCAATTGTTGAGAGTTGATTTTTCTAAGGATAATAAAAAAGAAAAGATAAAAAAAAATTAATTCACATCGGACACCCTTTTTCCTTTGTTAGGCTTAACCGCGAGTGCACCTTATCTTTTTAACATTACCTTCCATCTTCTTTATTAAGTTTAAGGACATATTTCTGCCCTTCAGGCGTTTTAATGTAATTTATGATTTCATTAAGTTCAGCGTTGATCTTTCCTTTTCTTTTAGCCTCCCATTGTTCGACAACCTCTTTTTGAGGTACCATATAACTAAGTTCTTGCTTGTAAAGTTCTACTTTATCCCAGTATTCCGAACCCCGTGTGACAGGGATAAACCCCATACGAGCTTTCCATCCTCCCATTTTGACCTGGGTAATAATATAGTATGTCTTGCCTGCTTCAAGGTCCGCTTCTACCGCTCTTTTATTTTCAGCACGGCCAATAAAGAGATGCTTGCCAGGATCGCACTCATATGCAAAATAACATTTTGCCTGACTAAGTCCAATTAAACGATAATTTTCCCAAATTTGGAAATGGATAGCAAAACCTAAACCAGACGGTCGCATGAAGTACACCAAAGCTTTGCCCGGCAAAGAACCTCCGGGAGCTGAAGCTTTATTCATGTATTTGCTCGACCCGGTACAACCTAATAGCAGTGTTACAAATAATATCGTGATAAGTTTAGCATAGATTTTCATCGCGATCTCCTTCCTTTTGATATTCGGTTTTACAACACAACTTGTCGTTACATGAAATATTTAGTTATGTCAACAGGTTGTGATACTGTTTAAATATCGATCTAACTTATTAAAATTTATTGGCTAATTCAGATTTGCCCCCGACCCTACATCTTGTGTTTCCCATCCCCCCTTCAGTTCGGCTTTCCGGTCAAGATTCCGCAGTCGAGGTCAGGCCACGCTATCTTATTAATATTTATGGATCGTCGCTCCAAAAATAGAGAAATGCATTTAACGGGGCAGGCAGCTATGCTTTGAGACTTTTTATAAAATCAAGAGTTGATTTTATTACCAAACGTGACCTGGAAGGAAATGCCGTTTTGCTCTCGCCATCTGCCCGTGTTCTTCTTCTCTTAAAAGTGTGTTTTTGACCCTAAAAAGGGCCGGTTACGGTCTTATTGAACACAAAACTTGAACGTTTTATCTATTATATCAAGATGGTCCTGTGGCCAGACCCCCACTCTCAGGATTGTTGAAAATTAAAAGGAATTTAAACAAATAGTTCGATCGGCCTGTTAAAACGAATTGCTATACCTTCTGAAGTTGAGCGCACCACAGTGCCCATACAATTTTTCAACTGCTTCAATCTCTTTAGTTTTATAGTGCTTTTCTTCGGATGGAAAGAGTCTATAATAAACTGCGAATCATCTGGAATATAAGAGGCCTCCTTTGTATAAATGAAAGCACCGGTGGCAGATATGTCTTTGGTTTCAGCAAGAAAAACCCTTTTTCTGCTTGACGTTATGGCCTCCAGCTTTACAGGAAGTTTAACCGAAAATCTTTTATCTAGACGTTTTTCTTTTTTTAATAATCTCTTAATTCTTTTATATAGACGTTTTTCTTTCATTAAGTTAGGAGTTTTTCTATGCTCGGAGCTTTCTTCCTGCTGTATAACGGAAATCCCAGGTTTTGACTCACTCTTATCCCGGTGAGAGTTATCGGTATCTTTTTGTATATCGGAAATTTTACGTTTTGATTCACTCTCATCACCTGAATTACCAACACCCTGCTGTATAACCGAAACTTTACGTATTGATTCGCTCTCGTCATCGGAAACATAGGTATCCTGATCTGTCTTCAGGTTCGATATCTTCAGATCTTCCTTGCACTCATTAATAATATCTGCGGTTATGATTAGAATCTCCCTGACATAGCCACTCAACAGGGCATGATCGCAGATAATATTTATCAGGCGGGGATAACCGTTGGAAAAAGAAAAGCTTTCTTGAACTGCGTCTGAACTGAAAATACGTGCTTTAGCACCGGAAATTTTAAGCCGATGCCGGATATACGATTCCGTCTCACTTAGCGTCAAAGGCTCAATGTGATAACTGAGTGTAATTCGCTGTCCAAGACCCCTGTTTTTATATTCCTTTAAAATGTCGATGAATTCATTCTGCCCCACAAAAAAAATATTCAGAAGTTGAACGTATTCATCTTCAAGATTTGATAACAGCCGGATCTCTTCAAGCAGTTCATTGCTAATCCGCTGGGCTTCGTCAATGATCAGCAATACTTTTTTATTTTGTGCACGGACCTTTTTTAGAAATCGTTTGAAGTAAATGAGAAACTCACCTTTGCCGTCAAAGGTTCTCCCCATGTTAAATGCAAAGGAAATAATATTAAAAAATTCTAATACTCCCAAACTCGGATCGTAAATAATAGCGACCAGTGTATCATCCCCCAGGCTTTGGATGAGGGCGTTAATAAGCGTGGTCTTGCCCGTTCCCACGTCACCGGTCATGGCAAGAATTCCCTTGTTCTCAACAATGGCATATTTCAACGTGGCAAGGGCTTCTTTGTGCTTTTCACCCAGCCAGAGAAAGCCCGGATCCGTGCTCATCTGAAAAGGTTTGGACGCCAAATTGTAATGAGAAAGATACATGGGGTTCCTTTTATTTTAGGTTATTCCGCAAGTTCCTTTGTCTTCTTTTTATTATCATAGGTACTTCCATTTGCCATTCTAACAACCTGAATCAACTCTAACTGCTTTACATATATCATCAAAATAAAAAAGGCAAATTCCAAAAAATTGGATTTGCCCCTTTTAAAAAAACGATATCACCGCTGAAAAATTTAGCATCGGTGATGATACTTTATATTGTGTCGTATTCGCAATCCTGTTGGTGTAAAAAAATGAAATCTTTGCTAAGATACTATTTTGATATCAAACAAATTTAGATAGTTGCACTCAATTGCAGATAGTACAGGTCTCGAATTGAGGATTTCAAAGCGTAATCTTAAAGATTTTATGGCTTCAATTTTTCAAGGTCGAAGGCAGAAATCAGAAAATCCCCGAGTGTAAAATCGCACATAGAAAATAAGGTTTTTTCGGTCACAAATCAGACTTTCCAATGTGTCTGCTATTTTTTTATTATCTTTTTAACACATCAAACAGTTCTTTATTTGTATTAGGCTTGGGCAATGCTCCTGTAAAACCATATGCTCTAAAATTGGTCATTACAGGATCATTTGAATAACCGCTTGAAACGATGGCTTTGACTTGAGGGTTTATTTTCTGAAGAAATTTGATAGCTT
>Ga0222665_1000169_pt1 | contig 45082 bp, 41 predicted proteins | sample AntAcemetagen653_FD_179853 | JGI IMG/M metagenome (GOLD analysis project Ga0222665, IMG submission 179853) | Saline water microbial communities from Ace Lake, Antarctica - #653 | ecosystem: Environmental > Aquatic > Non-marine Saline and Alkaline > Saline | place: Antarctica: Ace Lake...
TAATAAAATAAAAATTGCAATTACAGTAAAAATATAAACATATGATTTGTTTCCTGTTGGCAAATCTCCTCTTAATGTTGAAGTTAAATGAATATCAGCTAATGGTGTTGACATAAATTCAAAGCTAGCATTTATTTGGTCTCCAAGTGATTTCATGTATTTTTCATAAAATTCAGGAAACTTCTCATGAATGCTTTGAATATTTGAATTCTCATTTAATAAAACATAAGTATAAAAATTCACATTCCAAAAAGCATTCGGTTCAAATGAATTCATTCGCTCTGGGCCAAAAAATTCAACAAGAGTATTGAATGAAAATAAGCCTCGAAATTTTAAATGAGAGCTTTCAGGCAAATCTTTTACTACAGCCGTAATTTTAAAATTAGCATCTTCGGCATCAGATATTACTTTTCCAATGGGGTTTTCATTACCGAAATATTTCTTTGCTAAAGTTTCTGTTAAGACACAGGTGTTGGGTTCGGTCAAAGCTTTTTCAGGTGTACCATAAACAAATTCATGTGTAAAAACATCAAAAATTGTTGAGTCGGTATAGTAGAAATCGTCTTCATAAAATTCTTTATCTTCATATTTTATCAAAATACTCCCGTCGTTTGCAAATCGTACAAATTCTTCAACTTCGGGAAATTCAATTTTAAAAGCAGGGCCTAATGGAGCTGAAGTAACAGCAAAAAGATCATGCTTATTACTTATCGTAAAATCCGATTCAAGTCGATGAATTCGATTATGCTTAATATGATATTTATCGTAAGATAATTCACTACTATTGTAAAGTAAAATAAAAATAGCGGCAATTATACCTATTGATAAGCCAAGAATATTTAATATAGAATAGAATTTGTTCCGGACAATATTCCGGAATGCACTTTTCAAATAATTTTTAAACATAGTAGGAATATTAATATTTCTAAAAAGAAATTATTCTTTTATATTTTCTGTTATTAGCTGTCCATCAAACAATTGGACGATCCTTCTGCTATAGCCTGCATCTCTTTGTGAGTGAGTAACCATTATAATGGTTGTGCCATTAGAGTTTAATTCCGTTAACAAATTCATAACTTCTTCGCCATGTGAGGAATCAAGATTACCTGTTGGCTCATCAGCAAGAATTAATGAAGGATTGGCGATAACAGCTCGAGCAACTGCTACTCTTTGTTGTTGCCCACCGGATAATTGTAGAGGAAAATGTTTCTTTCGATGAATAATTTGCATCTGTTCAAGAACCTCATCAACTCTCTTTTTTCGTTCCGAACTGCTCTTTCCCAAATAGATTAAGGGTAGTTCAACATTTTCAAAAACTGTTAATTCATCGATTAAATTAAAATTCTGGAAAACAAATCCGATATTTTGTTTTCGTAGATTGGCTCTTTGTCTTTCGGAAAAGCCCCCAACTTCTTTATCAAGAAAAAAATACTCTCCTCCTGATGGGTTATCAAGAAGTCCGAGAATATTTAGTAAAGTTGATTTTCCGCATCCGGAAGGGCCCATAATGGCTACAAATTCGCCTTTTGAAACTTCAAATGAAACTTCGTTCAGAGCTGTGGTTTCAACTTCATCAGTTCTGAAAATTTTAGTGAGATTTACTGTTTTAATCATGGTGTATTCGTGTTTGATTTTATATTATGACGAAATTATTCTTGTTTCGTTACAATTCACAGTAAATTTATGAAAAAATAATCTGTTTTATCAATTATTTTATAAAAAGAAAGTAAAAAATATGTTTACTATTTAAGGGAGTAAATAACCGAGAAACCAAATCCTCCAGAACTCGAAACAGGAGAAAATGTAAATCTTTTTCCTGAATTATTATAGACAAGCTTTCCGATTGCATAGCCCAAAACCGCTCCAAAAAAAACATCGGAAGCCCAATGTTCGTCATCATAAATTCTGGAAACGGAAGCTAATCCGGCAATTGTATATGAAACAATTGGAACCCAAAAAGTATCATTATATTCAGAAGCAATTACTGTTGCGATTGAAAATATTGCTGCAGAATGCCCTGATGGAAATGAGGTGTATTCAATATCAGAAAATGGGCCGTCCCAAATATTTGGATTAGGCGGATTGTTTTGGCCAGGTCGATGGCGGTGAGTTAATTGTTTAATAACCTGAGTAAAACCGGTACTTATTACAAATGCCTTAAGCCCTGTAAGGGCAACAAATTTTGCTCTGCTGTCTTTAGCAATCGCACCATAGGAAAAAAAACCGGCTAAAAGAGGTAAACTATACAAACCGCTACCAAATGGTTCACAAAAATATTTTGAAAAATCATCGGCTGTCTGAGATTGATTTTTTTGAAAAATATTCCTGATTTGCTCATCTTGAGTATAAACAAATACTCCGGCTAAGGAAATTCCACCGGCAAAAAGCCATTGTTTACTTGACCATCGAAATGGGAATTTGATTGCATCTTTTGTGTCCTGAAAATAAGAAACAAAGTACTTCTTATCTGCTTTTATTAAATATCTTTGAGATGAATTATTTATGTTTTGGGAAAAAGAAAATTTTGAAAAAATAATTATGCAAATAATTAATATTTTTATTGAAAGAAAAAAGGTAAATCTGCACATTTCTCAAAATCTTCTAATCGATAAACTTGTTATGTTACTCTTTTTCTTTTGCTTCATTCCAATATTTATCCATTTCATCAAGGCTCATCTTGTGAAGTGAATGGCCTTCATTTTTCGAAGCTTTTTCAAGATAATTAAACCTGCTAATAAATTTTCTATTAGTTTTTTCCAGGGCATCTTCGGGGTTCACTTCAATAAAACGGGCATAGTTTACCAAAGCAAATAATAAATCACCAAATTCGTTTTCAATTTTTTTCTTCGACTCTTTATTTTCCACTTCGGTTTTTAATTCATTCAATTCTTCTAATACTTTATCCCAAACTTGATGAGGTTCTTCCCAATCGAAGCCGACACCCCGAGCTTTTTCTTGTATTCTGTATGCTTTAACCAAAGGAGGTAAAGAGGCCGGTACACCGGATAAAACAGATTTCTTTCCTTCAGTTAATTTAATTTTTTCCCAATTATTTGTAACATCTTCGGCTGAATTTGCTTCAACATCGCTATAAATGTGAGGATGCCGTCTGATAAGCTTTTCTGTAATACTTTTTAAAACATCAGAAATATCGAAACTTTGCTTTTCGGAAGCAATTTTTGAATAAAAAACAATATGCAACATCAAATCACCTAATTCTTTTTTTACTTCATCCATATCATTTTCCATAATTGCTTCCGATAATTCGTAGGTTTCCTCTATCGTCAAATAGCGCAGGCTTTCGATAGTTTGTTTTTTATCCCAAGGGCATTTTGCTCTTAGTTCGTCCATTACATCAAGCAATTTTTCAAAAGCTGCTAAAGATTTTTTTCTATCCATGTTTGTTTATAAATTTATGTGAACATTTAAATACCTACTGCACCCGCGGTTTCAATCCATTTTGAAGGTGAAAGTGTAAAACTATTACTCCCTGCCTCAAATAAAAGGGGGTCGAATTCGACCCCTTTAAAATCGGGATTGTTTATTTTTTCCCATAAACCAAGATATTCGATTGTACTCCGATTTCTTAACCAATTCTTTACAACATCTTTTGGCTCTTTTGGGTTTTTAAAACGTGCTATATCAGTAATGCTGATATAATCTTGCTTATTTGCCCATAGTATGGAAACAGTCTGTTCTTTTACATTTATATTTTTCATAATTACCTACTAAATTTACCTATTAATTGTACCGAATTCGGTATAATTAAAATCTGTGCAATAGAAGGCTTCATCTTTCTACTTATTGTTTTTTATATCAAAATCGTTTTTTTTCACGACACAAATATTAAGTTTTTTCCTTGCTTTCAGAGAAAATTATTAGTTTCGATTTAGGATTAATTTTTTGGTTAATCAAAGTATTATTCGTTTTGTTTGTAAAAATTATTGTACTCATAATATTTTGAATTGTAAAAATTTAATATGCTTTCGCAAAATAAACACGTTGTTTCGAGGGTTTTCCGGTTAAAATACAATTTCCTTCTTCAAAATATTCGTTCAATGGAATTGCACGGATTGTTGCCTTTGTTTCATCTTTGATTTTTTGTTCGGTTTCGGCAGTTCCATCCCAATGGGCTAAAATAAATCCGCCTTTTTCAACAGCTTTTTTAAATTCATCCCAAGTATCGACTTTACAAGTATTGTTTTCACGAAACGATAAAGCCTTTTGATAAAGATTATCCTGAATTTGTATTAATAAATTTTCAATTTTTACATCAATATCCGTTATTTGCAGCACCTCTTTTTCGAGGGTGTCTCTTCTGGCGATTTCAATAGTATTATTTTCAAGATCGCGTGGCCCGATAGCCAAACGAATCGGTACACCTTTAAATTCATATTCCGAAAATTTCCATCCGGGTTTATAAGTGTCTCTATCATCAAATTTCACTCTAATTCCTCTTTTTCTAAGAGCTTCTATAATTGGTTTTACTTTTTCGGTGATTTGGTCAAGTTGTTCCTCTTTTCGATAAATCGGAACAATAGCCACTTGGATAGGAGCAAGTTTAGGAGGCAAAACCAAACCCTGATCATCGGAATGAGCCATTACTAAAGCTCCCATCAAACGTGTTGAAACACCCCAGGAAGTAGCCCAAACATATTCAAGTTTATTTTCTTTGCTTAAAAATTTCACATCAAAAGCTTTGGCAAAATTTTGTCCCAGAAAATGTGAAGTTCCGGCTTGTAAAGCTTTTCCATCCTGCATTAATGCTTCAATGCAGTAGGTTTCAATTGCACCTGCAAAGCGTTCGTTAGGTGATTTTGTACCTTTTAAAACAGGTATCGCCATCCAGTTTTCAGCAAATTCGGCATAAATATTCAACATTTGCTCGGTTTCTCTAATTGCTTCTTCTTTAGTTGCATGAGCAGTATGGCCTTCCTGCCAAAGAAATTCGGTTGTTCGCAAAAACAATCTTGTTCGCATTTCCCAGCGAACAACATTAGCCCACTGATTAACCAAAATCGGAAGATCACGATATGATTGTATCCATTTTTTATAGGTAGCCCAAATAATTGTTTCGGATGTTGGCCTAACTATTAATTCTTCATCCAACTTTGCATCTTCGTCAACTTCAATTCCTTTTCCGTCAGGAGAGTTTTTAAGTCTATAATGCGTTACAACCGCACATTCTTTTGCAAATCCATCAACGTGGCTCGCTTCTTTATTGAAAAATGATTTTGGAATAAAAATAGGAAAATATGCATTTTGATGTCCGGTATCCTTGAACATTCCATCCAATGCAGCCTGCATTTTCTCCCATATTGAATAACCATAAGGTTTTATCACCATACAACCTCTTACAGCAGAGCTTTCTGCGAGATCAGCTTTTATAACAAGGTCGTTGTACCATTGCGAATAATTTTCTTCGCGTGTTGGAAAATCTTTAGCCATTTTTGTTTCTGGTATAATATTTGTATATTTTTAACACGAATTCAAAATTTGGACAAAAGTATAAAAATATTATTCAAACGCTCAATGAAAAAAACAAATAAAAATAATAAATAATCGGGAGGATCAAACCATGAAAGCAATAAAATTCTTATTAATGATTTCGGTTTTAGGATATTTTACATCTTGTAGCTCATCACATAATGCAAGTTCGGGATATGATGATGTTTACTATTCTGCAAGCAAATCAAAAACTTATGTAAACAAAGAAGTTACAGGTGAAACAGTAACAACAACTAAACCTGAAAAAACTGTCGTTAAGACTCAAGAAACTATTTATTATGATAATCCTGAAACCGAGTATCAAACACAAGAAGAAGTAGTTTATTCGGATGAATATTATAATGAAGAACCGATGTATTCTGAAACAGAAGTTTATACTGATTCAAGTGGAGACACTTACGTAACTAACAAATATTATGATGAATATGATTATTATTATTCGACAAGAATAAAACGATTTCATCGCCCAAGCCATTGTTTTGACTATTACGACGATTATTACACAAATCTTTATTGGTACGATTCTAATCCATACAGTTGGGGAAGTAGTATTTATTTTAATTCCGGATTTGGTTTTAATATGGGATGGGGCTACCCTTATTATTCATATAACTCCTATTGGGGATGGAATTACAGATACCCTTATTACGGAGGATATTATGGCAGCTATTGGAACGGTTATAATAACGGATACTGGAATGGATATTGGGATGGAAGTTATGGTAATGAAGGCAGTTATTATCCATACGCAAATAATTCATATTATGGTCACAGAGGATCAAGAACAGGTTCCAATAATGTACGTACTGGCTATAACCGGAATTCTAATCCTATAAGAGAAATTAAAACTAACTCTAATAGAACGGGAAGTTCAGGAAATAATGTTGCAAATAATAGGACAGACCCTACTACTAAAAGCAGAACAATCACTGGTCAAAACGCTAATTCTTCGCGAACAAATTCAAGAAATGAGCAAGTAAAAACTTTGAACAACAGAGACGTAAATAATGCTCGTACTCAAGGAAATGTTACTCCGAATAAACAAGCTAACTCAAATAGAAATATAAACTCAGCAAATTCAGGGGTTCAAAAAAATAGCAGGGAGACAATAAATAATACAAAAAATAAAAAGCAGCCTGCTAATAACAGAAATACTTTGAATCAAACAAGAAATCAGAGTAAGGAAAATACTCGCAACAATAAGGCTGTAAAATTGTATTCAAACCCAAAGAATCAGGGTGAAAGAACCACAATAAACAGACGAACAAGTCCAAATTCTAAAACAAAACCTATACAACGATATTCAAAGCCAAAAACATATAATTCACAAGATTCCCGAACTTCAAGGTCAAGTCAGGAGTACTCAAGGCCTCAATCAAATACAATAAAAACTAATAGAAATTCTAATTTAAAAAGAAACACAACTGTTCCTAATAATTCTAAATCACAAAGGAATTTTAATACTCCTACTCGATCAACTAATAAAACTTATTCGGCACCGACAAAATCAAACAACAAAACTTATTCAACTCCAAAGCGATCGAGTAAAAAAACTTATACAGCTCCATCAAAATCAAAAACCAGAAGTTATTCATCGCCATCAAAATCGAATAGCCGAAGTTATTCGTCACCATCGAGATCATCAAGTTCAGGATCAAACTCACGTTCATCAGGCTCGGGTACTCGTTCGTCAGGCGGTTCTTCATCACGTTCATCCGGTGGAAGCAGAGGAAGGTAATTTAAAAACAGACTCTAAATAATTTACTGTTGGTGTAAATATATAAAACCACAGATTAATAAATTATTAAATAAGAATATTATCAAAATAATTAAAAACTTGACAATGAAGAAGATAACAATATTTGCAATTTTAGTAAGCCTTATATCAATTTCATCAATAGCTCAGAACGATATTGACGCATTAAGGTACTCAAAAACAACATTTGGAGGAACTGCAAGATACATGGGGCTTTGTGGTGCTTTTGGTGCTCTCGGGGCCGATTTTTCGGTTCTTAGTACTAATCCTGCCGGAATAGGATTGTATAAAAGTTCGGAGTTTACTATAACACCCTCATTATTCTATGGTGCAACAAATTCTGCATATAACGGCATTTCACGTGAAGACTCAAAATATAATTTCAACCTTAATAATGTTGGAATTGTTTTAACAAGCGATATTACAAACTCAGGGACTCAATCTGTGTGGAAAAACATTCAGTTTGGATTCGGAATAAATAGAATAAATAATTTCAATAATAGGATTTTGATTGAAGGCCCGAATTCTTATAATTCTATTCTTGATTCTTATGTTGATTACGCTGACGGAAATTATTATGATAACCTAAATCAGTACGACACTCAACTTGCATTCGACACATGGTTGTTAGATACAATTACCGGAAATCCTCAATATTATTATAGTGCAATCCCTTATGGAGGCGTTCTACAACAAAAATTAATTGAAACAAGCGGCTCAATGAATGAAGTAGTTTTATCGATTGGTGCAAACTATAATGATAAATTATATCTTGGTGCTACATTTGGCTTTCCTTCGATAAGATATTCCAGCGAATCTACTTATACTGAAACCGATGTAGCCGACACAATCCCTTATTTTGACCAACTTACAATTCGTGAAAATGTCGATACAAAAGGAACAGGCTTTAATTTTAAATTCGGGATGATTTTTCGCCCTATTGATTTTGTTCGTATTGGTGCAGCTATTCACACCCCGACTTTTTACGGAAACATGAAAGATGATTGGAATACTTCGATAGAATCTACTTTCTCAAATACTGACCATCCATATAATCAGGCTGATTCACCTAACGGATATTTCGATTACGAATTGACTACTCCGATGAAAATACTTGGAAGCATTGCTTTCATTATCGGGAAAAACGGTGTTGTTAGTGCAGATTATGAATTTATTGACTACTCAAAGGCAAAATTGAAATCGAGTACTTATAGCTTTTTTACCGAAAATGATAATATTAGAACCAAATACACATCAACAGGAAATCTTAGGCTTGGTACAGAATGGCGGTATGATATTTTTAATTTTAGAGGTGGTTATGCAATTTATGGAAATCCTTTTAAAAGCGGATTGAACGATGCAAAATCAACTTCGTTTTCTCTGGGATTTGGTATTCGTGAAAGGAATTATTTTATTGATTTTGCTTACGTTAATACAAAATTTGATGAAGACTATTATTTATACGGAACAGATAATATTTCTGTAAACCCGGCAGAAAATAAATTTAAAAACAATCAATTTCTTATAACCATAGGAATTAAATACTAATTACAAAAAAAAACATCGAAAATAATTCGATTAATATTAAATTTTCTCAAAATTATAGGATGTCGTGGAAACATGGCATCCTTTTTTTTTTGAAAGATTTAGTAAGTTTAATGTTATCAAAGTTTTTCCCAAACCCTCAGTCTTTTATCAAAATATGAAACCTTTGATTTCTTCTTCCCAGCAAACAATATGGAACAATTGTAGTTCTATCGACATATAAATACTCAAGCCCTCTGATATTACACAGACTCTCGGGAAGGGGTAACATTACCCCTGATTTTGCAACATCTAATTCACACAAATAGCTTAAATCACCAATTTCAACAGGTAATTGCTGAATTTGATTTTTTCCAATAATTAAAAATGATAACATAGTACATCTTCCAATTTCTTTTGGTATATAAGTTAACTGGTTGTGATCAAGATATAAAAACTCCAAATTCTTTAATTCTCCTATACTTTGGGGTAGTTCTTTCAAATTATTATAATTCAATTTTAGTTCTTCCAGACTTTTAAGATTTCCAATCTCATCGGGAAGGCTTTCAAGATCATTAAATATTATCGACAAGTTTTTGAGGTTCTCAAGACTTCCTATCTCCGCAGGCAATTTTTTAATATCATTTCTGCTTAATACGAGTCTTTCTAAATGTTTGAGTTTTTTAATATCAGCTGGAACTTCTTCAATATTGTTTTTAAATAGAATTAATTCTTCAAGATTTTTTAAATCAAATACACCGCTCGGAATTTCTTTTAGATTGTCCCTGCTTAAGTCAAGAATTTTAACATCATCAATATTGGAAAGGACCCGGTTAAGATTTTTATATCTCGATGTGCTACATGATAAAGCTAATAAAACAACACTCAACAAAAATATATTTTTAAATGCTCTCATAATTAATGTTTTATATATTTAGCTTCAAAAATAATAAAAAAGCTTATAACTTAAAACATTTTAGTAAATGTTGTAATTAGAAAAACATCATTTGTGAATGGTTTTTTACCCAAATGAAATCCTGTGAACCCCAATATCATACTCCTTATTTATCTCATTAATAATGGATTCATAATCATCTTCACAATTAACAAAATCAAGGTTATTGGTGTCGATTATCAAAATTCGCATCCCCGATTGTTGTTTTATAAAATTCAGATAACCTTCCTGAATTTTCTCAAGATAAGAGCTTTCAATATCTTTTTCATAAGACCTTCCTCGTTTTAAAATATTTTGTTTCAATTTATAGATATCTAAATATAAAAAAACGAGTAAATCCGGTTTAGGTAAAGCTAAATTTATTATGTGAAAGAGATTTTTGTAAAGGCCAAATTCATCATTTTGAAGAGTTTTTTGAGCGAAAATTAATGATTTATTGATGAAATAATCGGAAATAGTAAATGATTTGAAAAGGTCTTGAGTCGTTAATTGCTTTTTCAATTGATGAAATCGTTCGGCAAGAAACGACAATTCAAGCGGGAAGGCATATCTATCAGGATCTTTATAGAATTTTGGCAAAAACGAATTATCTTCAAATTGTTCAAGAATTAATTTTGCATTAAACTGCTCGGCAATTCGTGAAGCCAAAGATGTTTTACCCGCTCCAATATTTCCTTCAATGGATATGTAATTATATTTCATTAATAAAATGCAACATTAATCAGAAATTCAAAATGAATTTCTTGTAATGCAAAAGTAATTTTTTTAATGATTTTTTTTATTAATTATAAACTTTTCAAGCAATGTTTTATCGGGGCATTTGTCAAGAAGTTGCTTAATCGACTTATTAAAAACAGGATGAATAAATTTATTATTTATTTCGAGAAATGGTAGTAAAACAAATTTCCTTTTATGAAGCAATGGATGGGGAATAACCAATGATTTTGTATTAATACATTGATTATCATAAAATAAAATGTCAATGTCTATAATTCTTGATTCATATTTAATTATACGTTTTTTTCGTCCGATCAATTTTTCTATTTTCAGAATTTCGTTCAAAACCGATTCTGCAGAAAGTTTGGTTTGACATAACAAAACCTGATTTAAATATTTCTCTTTATAATCAACCCCCCAAGGTTCGGATTCAAAAACGGAAGAAGTTTTAACTATTTTACCAATGCGTTCTTCAATATAAAAAATTGCTTTCTCCAGTGCAATCTGCCTATCGCCTAAATTACTACCTAAAGAAAAATAAATCTCACTCACAATAAATTAATTTTCAAATTTATTAATAATATCAACATTTTGGGCAAAAAAAAAGAGAGGTTAAAGCCTCTCTTTTTTTTAACAATATCATTATATTAACCAAGCAAAACACGCTTGAATTCTGTAACTGTAAGGTCTTTATCGTTTTCGGTAAGGTATTGACGGATAGTTTTTTTTGTGTCTCTAACAAATTGTTGATTTAACAAAGTGTTTTCCTTGAAGAATTTATTTAATTTTCCGATTGCGATTTTTTCAACCATCGGTTCAGGTTTTCCTTCCTGGCGTGCAAGTTCTTTTCCGATTTCAATTTCTTTATCGATAATTTTTTGTTCAACATCATCTTTATCAACAGCTACCGGAGACATTGCAGCAACTTGCATTGCAAGCTCATGTCCGATTTGATCGACTTTTTCTACATCGTCTTTATTCATTCCAAGAAGAGTAGCAAGTTTATTTCCTTGATGGTTATAAGCATAAACTTTAGCAGCATTAATGATTTCGTAAGATGAAAGTTCGATTTTTTCACCAATTTTTCCTATTTGATCCATAATAGTTTCTTCAACAGATCTGCCATTCAATCCAATAGCTTTAAGCTCGTCGATAGTTTTTGGTGAATTTTCAAGTGCAAGGTCAACAACAGAGGAAACAAAATCAATAAAATCTTGATTTTTCGCTACAAAATCGGTTTCGCAATTAATAGCTACAATGCAACCGAATTTTTTATCATCAGTAGTTTTTGCTATCACGACTCCTTCGCTTGCTTCTTTACCAGCACGTTTAGAGGCAACTTTTTGGCCTTTTTTTCGTAGATAGTCAATTGCATTTTCAAAATTGCCTTCAGATTCAACAAGAGCTTTTTTGCAATCCATCATTCCGGCACCTGTTTGCTTTCTTAGTTTATTTACTTCAGCAGCAGTTATTTTTGTCATTTTTTTTCTGATTATGATTTGTAAAATTAATTAATGCGTGAAAAAATTATTTTGAAACATTTTTTCTTGGCCTTTTTGTAATTTTCTTTTCGACCTTATGTACATCCTTCATTTTTTCAGGCTTGGCTTCAATTCCTTTCTTCCCTTGCTTTTCTCCTTTAATTTCTTCTTCGGTTTCGGCCTCTTCTAAAGCTTTAGATTTTTTTATTTCAATAATTTTTTCTTTTTCTTTTTCTTCTTCAATAGCTTTCTTGTCGCGATCAAGTTTTCTTTCCATAAGTCCTTCTTCAATGGCTTTAACCATAATTGAGACAATCAAAGAAATTGATTTTGAAGCATCATCGTTAGCTGGAATAGGAAAATCGACTTTTGTTGGGTCGGAATTAGTATCAACAATTGCAAAAGTCGGAATATTTAATTTTATAGCTTCTGCAACAGCAATATGTTCTTTGTTGATGTCAACAACAAAAATAGCTGCAGGCAAACGATTTAAATCGGCAATACTACCTAAGTTCTTTTCAAGTTTTGCACGTTCACGTGTAATTTGAAGTCTTTCTCTTTTCGAAAGGTCTTTGAATGAACTGGTAGTCATCATTTTGTCGATTGATGACATTTTTCGGACAGCTTTACGAATTGTTGCAAAATTTGTTAGCATTCCGCCGGGCCATCTTTCAGTAACATAAGGCATATTGATACCTTTAACATGTTGAGCTACTATCTCTTTTGCTTGTTTTTTTGTTGCGACAAAAAGTATTCTTTTGCCGGATTTTGCAATTTGTTTTAAAGCAGAGGCTGCTTCTTCAATTTTTGCAATTGTTTTGTAAAGGTCGATAATATGAATTCCATTACGTTCCATAAAAATATATGGACCCATATTGGGATTCCATTTACGTTTCAGGTGACCAAAATGTGAACCTGCATCTAATAAGTCATTAAAATTTGTTTTCGCCATTTAATTTAATTTTTTGTTTACATTCTTAAAAATCACAATTGCCAAGTAGCCCTTAATCAGGGGTCTAAGCAATTTAGATACTAAACTAAAGCAGTTGTTAACGTTTGCTGAATTGAAATTTCTTTCTTGCTTTTTTCTGTCCCGGTTTTTTTCTTTCAACCATTCTCGGATCTCTTCTCATCAATCCTTTAGCTTTAAGCGGTGGACGATTTTCTTCGTCGATTTTGCATAAAGCCCTTGAAATAGCAAGTCGAAGTGCTTCAGCCTGGCCTGTTATACCACCACCGTCAAGGTTTACCTTAATATCGAATTTTCCCAATGTATTTGTAATTTCCATAGGTTGGGTAATTACATAATGAAGGGTTGCTGTCGAAAAATATTCTTTGTAATCTTTATTGTTTACAATAATACTACCATTTCCGTCTTTAAGATAAATTCTTGCAACTGCAGTCTTTCTTCTGCCAAGAGCATTAATTACTTCCATATTCTACTTTATTGAATTTATTTTGATTGTTTGTGGTTTTTGCGCTTCGTGTGGATGTTCTTGTCCTTCATAAACAAATAGATTTCTGAACATTTGGCTTCCGAGTCTGTTCTTTGGAAGCATCCCGGTAATAGCTTTCTCAACTATAGCTGTTGGTTTCTTTTCAAGTAACTCTTTTGGGGTAGTGAATTTTTGTCCTCCGGGATACCCAGAATAACTAACATATTGTTTGTCTGTCCATTTTTTTCCGGTTAACCTTATCTTTTCTGCATTAATTATAATTACATTATCTCCGCAGTCAACATGTGGTGTATATTCAGGTTTACGTTTACCTCTTAAAAAAGAAGCAGCAATTGATGCAAGGCGGCCCAAAATTTCGTTTTCAGCGTCAATCAAAATCCATTGTTTATTAACAGTTTGATCGTTTGCGCTAATTGTTTTATAACTTAAAGTGTTCATTTGAATTTTTCAATTTTGTATTCAAAAAATTATCCTTTTAAAAAGGGGTGCAAAAATAGAATTTAATTTTTTATTTAACAAATTTATTAATAATATTTTGTCAATTTTCTTTATAAAGATGATTATTAGTTGTTTTAATGCCGAAAATCAACAAATAAAATAATGTAATAGGACTCAAATAATATTTTTTTATAAAAAAAATTATAATAATTGGCAAAATTAAAAATTAATATTGATGCGGCAATCAAAATCAGCAAATATCTTTGATTAAAAATGTGAACTTTTTAGTTGTTAAAATAATATTTTTTATTATCTTGCAAAACAGAACCTTAAAGAAAATGAAATCAAATATCGTAAAATCAATATTGTTTGCTTGTTTGTTTGCTACCGGTATGGCTTATCTCGAAAGTGCTATTGTGGTTTATTTGCGTGAGATACTTTACCCTGAAGGCTTTGTTTTCCCGTTAAAAATCGTAGGGGAAAATATAATTATTACAGAATTATTCAGAGAAATTGTAACAATAATCATGTTATTATGTATAGGTTTTTATTTCGGAAAGTGCAGGCTCGGGAAATTTGCTTACTTTATTCTGGCATTTGCTGTTTGGGATATTTTTTATTACATATTTCTTAAAGCATTAATCGGCTGGCCTGAATCATTGCTAACATGGGATATTTTATTTCTAATTCCATTAAATTGGATTGGACCGATTATTGCTCCAATTATCAATTCAATTACAATGATATTATTAGCCTTAATTATAATAGTTTATGAAAGAAAACACCTTAAAGTCAGCTTCACAATCTATGAATGGCTATTATTAATTATTGGATCAATAGTAATTTTTATTGCATACATAAAGGATTCAATGTTTTTCATTTGGGGTTTTATTCAAAACAAGGCTAATAATTTGAGTGAACTGCAAAATGCTTTAGAAAAATTCTCACTTGAGTTTATTCCTTTTAAGTTTGATTGGATATTATTTAGTATCGGTGAATTATTATTTTTAATTTCGATAATTATATTTATCAGAAGAATGAAAAAAATCAAATAATAGAAATTTTATTTAATTTCGCCGTGATTTAGAACATTGAATAAGAAAGAAAATGTCGATTTTAGTAAAGGAAGTAAGTAAACTATACGATTCTCAGAAAGCTCTTGATAATATAAGTTTTGAAGTTGGCGAAGGAGAAGTTGTCGGATTGCTGGGTCCAAACGGAGCAGGGAAATCCACTATTATGAAAATCATCACTTGTTTTATCCCTCCAACGACTGGAACTATTAGTGTTAATGGTTTCGATGTTCTCGGACAATCAATTGATGTAAGGAATATTATCGGATATCTTCCCGAGAATAATCCTTTATATCCCGAAATGTACGTAAAAGAATATCTTGAATTTATTGCCGGCTTACATAAACTAAAATCAATTTCCAAAAGCCGGGTTGTTGAGATGATTGAAACCACAGGGCTTGGCGATGAACAAAACAAAAAAATCGGTGCTTTATCGAAAGGTTATAAGCAAAGGCTTGGTTTAGCCCAGGCATTAATTCATGATCCCCAGGTATTGATTTTGGATGAACCGACATCGGGCCTTGACCCTAATCAGTTGTTAGATATTAGAAATCTGATAAAAGAAATAGGGAAAAAGAAAACAATTATTTTTTCCACCCATATTATGCAGGAAGTTGAAGCAGTTTGTGATAGGATTATTATACTTGATAAAGGAAAAATAGTTGCCGATGATTCAACCGAAAATATTTCCAAAATGTCTGCCGGAAATGAGATTATTTCAGTAGAATTTAATTCAACTGTTCCATCCGAAGAATTAATGAAGCTGCCCGGAACTATTGAAGTCAAGGGAGTCGGTGATCGGAAATGGATGATTACCGCACATGCTGAAAGCGATTGTCGGTCAAAAATATTCCAATTTGCCGTTCAAAAAAATATCACGGTGCTTTCATTACAAAAAGAAGAACGTAGCCTTGAGGAGATTTTTCAAACTTTAACAAAAAATTAGAAATTTCTAATTTTCAATTTGTTACTATTATACACGGTTTTTCTAAATTGGTTTATGAGTCAGGTGGTCTTTGATAGGCAGTTCATTTTTTATTAAAAACAAACAAACCAGAACACCAATAATTAAGATTGCAGTTGAACTCATGCCTACAATGGCTCCCATTTGTTCAAAAATTTGACCAATTATGAAGGGAACAAAAAGGCTTCCAATTGCAAGTCCGATGAATAACAAAGTGTATGTACTTGATGATTCGGATTTTGGATATACCGAAGCCGCCGACAATAAAAGTGGTATAATACCGGAAAAGAAAAGAGAAGCGAGTAAAAACAAAACAATATTTATTAACACATGTTTTGGAAATGGTGCAAAAAAGACTAAAAATACAGAAACGATAGAAACTATTATTAATATCTTAGATGTTGTGAATCGTTTGGTTAAATTTCCACAAATCAAACGACCCAAAACCAAACTTACTCCAACTCCACAAAGAACGAGATGAGCTGAACCCTGTGACATTCCTCTTTCATTTTCCAGAAAAGTAATAATCCATGTAATAAAACCCTGCGAGGCTCCACCTCCTAAAATTATAGCGACAAATAATCCTAAAAAAAATCTGGGATTAAATGAAATTATTTCCTTAACACTTCTTATTGAAAGTTTTTCTACTTTACTAATGCGATCCAACTTTGTAAATATTAACGGTATAATCAACGGAACCATAAACAGTCCGGGAGCGGCTATAGCCAAGCGCCAGGAAATATTGAGCTTTTCAATGAGCCCGGGTATAAGTGGGCCAACTATATAACCGAATGAAAGAAAACCAAAAAGAACAGATTGGATTCGGGCACTTTCTTTACCTAAAACATTGGTAACATATACACCCGGTAGAATTATCAATATACCATTTCCAATTCCCGCAAAGAAGCAGAAAAATGCAAACATATCAAATTCCTGACTCAGGGATGCAGAGATCAATGATATACAAATAAACAAAGCGCTGGAAAGAATAAGTGTTTTCACTAAAAATTTATGTATCAAATGAGTTACAAAAATTGCACTCAACATCATGCCGATAAAATATACAAGAGGTAATATACCAACTTCTCCCTCTGTTAAATGGAACTGCCCCATTATCATATGGATTGTGGATGGTATAATAAGTTGGACAAATCCGGCTACAACCATCAGGGGATAAAATGCTCTTATGCTTTTCATAGGCAATGTAAATATTCAATTTGGTCAGACATAGAGCCGCAAATATCCACAAAATATATTAAATAAAAAAGCGTGAAATAATCTGAGTAACATTAATATTTGTAAAATTTTCTGACCGGAATCTTCATTTGCGGAGAAGGATGGACTTGTAACTGACAGCATTGATTTGAAAACCGAAATCTAAATACTTACCAAAATTAATCAGAATTGTCTATTTAAAAGGAGGAACGTAGTCTTGAGGAGGTTTTCCCATCATTAACTAAAAAAAAGAACCAGAGACTATTGCTCCTATTTCCAAAAATACCAAAGCTATTGAAAATGAGACAACGATTGGAATTTATTCTCTTTTTAAAAGCTTAAAAAAACTTGATTACGAATAAAAAATATTTCAACTTTAATTTGTTTTTCTATTTTTGCCTGATAATATTAAAATAAAAAAATAAGAAATGAAAAAGTTAATAATATTAATTGTAATTATGGTAGCAGGAAATAATTTTGCTTTCCCTCAGGAAAACTCACAAAAAGAAACATTAATTGTAATACACACCGATTACGGTGATATTACTGCCAAGTTATACAACGACACTCCTCAACACCGCGATAATTTCATAAAATTAATTAATGAAGGCTGGTACGAAGGTTCACCTTTTCACCGTATAATTAAAAATTTTATGATTCAGGGTGGTGGAAATGCCGATGGAAAACAAGATCCGGGTTATAGAATTCCTGCAGAAATTAATCCAAAACATTATCATAAAAAAGGAGCATTGTCTGCTGCTCGACAGGGAGATCAGGTCAACCCCGAAAGGGAATCATCAGGATGCCAGTTTTATATAGTTCAAGGGAAAAAGGTGCCGGAAAATCAACTTGAATCTTTTTCAAAAAAAAGCGGAGTAAAATATACAGATGAGCAAAAAAGTGCATATAAAACCTTAGGTGGAACACCGCATCTTGATGGACAATACACAGTTTTCGGTGAGGTAATTATGGGCTTGGATGTTGTTGATAAAATTGCCGCCGTAAAAACAAATAAAATGAAAGGCGACTGCCCTGTTGAAGAATTAACAATGACAATTGAAATTGTTGAATAATAGAGAAAAAACCACTTAATTATAGGTGGATTTTAAATTCAAATTAAAGCAAGATGAAAGAAAAAATTCATCAAATATTAAAAGATGTTTCCGGTTTTTCTCCTGAAAAAAAGGAAGAAATTGAACAATTTAGAATAAAGTATTTAAGCAAAAAGGGTATTGTTTCCGGACTTTTTTCCGAATTTAAGGATGTTCCTAAAGAATTAAGAAAGGAAATTGGCCAACATCTGAATGATTTAAAAAATAATATTCAGGGGAAAGTTAATTCTTTAAATCAATCTTTCGAAATAATTGAAGAACCCTCATCTTCGGAGAAAGATCTTAGTCTTCCGGCTGATTTTATTCAAATTGGCTCACGGCATCCTTTGTCGATTATTAGAAATAGAATTATTGATATTTTTTCAAAAATAGGTTTTACTGTTTCTGAGGGACCTGAAATTGAGGACGACTGGCATAATTTTACGGCTCTGAATTTCCCTGCAGAACATCCGGCAAGAGATATGCAGGATACTTTTTTTATTGAAAAAAATCCGGATATCTCGCTTCGAACTCACACTTCGTCGGTGCAGGTACGAGCTATGGAGTCAGGGAAAATTCCTATCAGGGAGATTTATCCCGGCCGCGTTTTTAGAAACGAAGCCATTTCGGCCAGAGCACATTGTATCTTTCATCAGGTTGAAGGTTTGTATGTTGATAGAGATGTTTCGTTTGCCGATTTAAAACAAACCTTATTTTATTTTGCTAAAGAACTTTTCGGCGAAAATACTAAAACCCGTTTCAGGCCATCTTATTTCCCTTTTACCGAACCTTCGGCAGAAATGGATATTTCATGCAATATTTGTGGTGGTAAAGGTTGCAATATTTGTAAATACACAGGGTGGGTTGAAATTCTCGGTTGCGGCATGGTTGATCCTAATGTTTTGGATAACTGCAATATCGACAGTAAGGAATACACCGGATTTGCATTTGGAATGGGAATTGAACGCATAACAATGTTGAAATATCAGATTAAAGATTTAAGATTGTTTTTTGAAAACGACATTAAATTTTTACGGCAATTTGAATCAGCAATCTGATTTTTAAACTAAGAATCCAAACGCCCAACGAAGCTTATAATGATTAGAAATACATCATCTTATAAGGTGATGTTTTTAATTAATCATTCAAATAAACACCACTTCCGATAAAATAATCAATTCCGGGGATTTTAATAACAAATGATATTTTCTTTTCTTCTTTGGATGTCGTTGGATTATTCCAGTAATATTCGGAAAAACCACTATTATTATCTTTTACGACTTGTATGAGGTCTCTAATTACATAATTTCCATGCGTATCCTGATAATCGTAAAGATTTTGTCCTTGAAGATTTGGTTGCGTTGCATGTGCCACATTATAGGCTCTAAAATCATAAATAAAAAAATACCCGCTCTGATCATCGAAGAATCTGATATGTCTTATAAAATTTCTGCAAAATTCAACACCTTGAAGCGAATCTGAATAAATATTACTTAATACGCCGCCAATACCTTTGGCTACTGTTTTAGTAATTGTTTCTGTAATTATTTTATTTGCCTCAAGTTTATCATAATATATTTCGGGCAGGTCTCCATAAAATCCTGTTCCAATAAATAATTCTGCCGAAGGTATTCCTGTTACGAAACTAAGCTTGCGCTCAGTTTCACTATTCGCCGGATTTTTACGATAATATTCCACAAATCCATATCCGATATATTTAACGGTTGATACAAGTTCCTGAATGAAAAATTTTCCGTAGATGTCCTGAATATTAATTCGACATGTACCTATGAGATCAGGATTTACGTGTGCAACTACCCATGCATCATCCACGGTTTCAATAAAAAAATATCCTGATTCATCATTAAAAAACAATGCTTCATTTACAAAAGCCTGAGAAAGATGCGCCCTGCCGCTACTATCATCAATCATAGTGCTGAAAATATAATTAAGTCCGGTAGCAACGTTTGTTGTGTTGGTTTGAACAATGGCCTTATCAAGCTCATATTGTGAAACTAAATCATAATTACTAATATTGGTTTCCTTATCACAAGAAGAAAAAATTACTGAGAAAAACAAAACAGATAGAATCAATATTACTTTGTGGGTATTCATTTTTTAATGAGTTTTTGGTTACTAATAAAGCACAAAAGTATAAAATATACTTGATAATAGTAATATGTGTGAAATATTGGGATTTGAATATTCGTCTCATCTGAGTATGATTCAGTATTGATGCTTATTTATAAAAATAACACAAATTATATTTTTAATAAAATCAAAAACTGAATCTAAAAATCAAAAAACAAACTAAGCTCTTTTTGTTTATTAGGCCTCTTTATGCTATTTTTGCCGCATGTCAAATAACGAAGATAAGTTAAAAAAAATAATTTCTCATGCCAAAGAGTATGGGTTTGTATTCCAGTCGAGTGAGATTTACGACGGATTAAGTGCCGTTTATGATTACGGTCAAAATGGTGTTGAAATGAAAAACAACATCAAGGAATATTGGTGGAAAGCAATGGTCCAATATCACGAAAATATTGTTGGTCTTGATTCGGCAATTTTTATGCATCCGACCATCTAGAAAGCCTCAGGCCATGTCGATGCTTTCAGCGACCCGATGATCGATAATAAAGATTCTAAAAAGCGTTATAGAGCTGATGTACTCGTAGAGGATTTTATTGCCAAAATTGAAGGAAAAATTCAAAAAGAAGTAACTAAAGCCCGAAAACGTTTCGGAGAGAGTTTCGATGAAAATCAATTTAAAGCCACTAATCCGAGGGTATTAGCAAATGTCAAGAAAATTGAGGATATAAAAAATCGATTATATCCGGCAATGGATTCCGATAATTTAGATGATATTAAATTATTGATTGAAGAACTTGGGATTGCTTGCCCTTTATCCGGCTCGAAAAACTGGACCGATGTCCGTCAATTTAACCTGATGTTTTCAACTCAAATAGGTTCATTAAGTGAGGAAGCAAACCAAATATATCTCAGGCCGGAAACAGCACAGGGAATTTTTGTTAATTACTTGAATATTCAAAAAACCGGCCGGATGAAAATTCCTTTCGGAATAGCTCAAATCGGTAAAGCATTTAGAAATGAAATAGTTGCTCGCCAGTTTGTTTTCCGAATGAGGGAATTTGAACAAATGGAAATGCAATTTTTTGTTCGTCCGGGAGAGGAATTAAAATGGTTTGAATATTGGAAAAACGAAAGAATAAAATGGCATTTATCGCTCGGGATTCCCGAAGAAAAATATCGCTTCCACGACCATGAAAAACTTGCACATTATGCCAATGCAGCAAGTGACATTGAATTTGATTTCCCAATGGGTTTCAAAGAATTGGAAGGCATTCATTCGAGAACCGATTTCGATTTGGCAGCTCATCAGGAATTCTCAGGCAAGAAAATACAATATTTCGACCCTGAACTGAATCAATCTTATGTCCCTTTTGTTGTTGAAACTTCAATCGGGCTTGACCGAACATTTTTGGCAATACTTAGCCACTCCTATAATGAAGAAGTTTTAGAAGATGGTTCAATGCGCATTGTAATGAAACTGCCCCCTGTTATAGCTCCTTTTAAAGTGGCTGTTTTACCTTTAATAAAAAAGGATAAGCTTCCCGAAAAAGCAAGAGAAATCATGGATTCGTTGAAATATGATTATATGTGTCAATATGATGAGAAAGATGCAATCGGCAGAAGATACAGAAGGCAGGACGCAATCGGAACACCTTATTGTATTACTGTCGATCATCAAACTTTAGAAGATAACACAGTTACGATTCGTGAAAGAGATTCGATGAAGCAGGATAGAATTACAATTGAAAAAATTTCGGGAATTATTGCGGAGAGAATCAATGATTGAATGCTTGAATGAGTAAATGCTAAAATAGTAAAGGAGGGTTTTTTATTTTAAATAAAATATATTTCAAATGTGTTTTCTCTGGAAATTAAGATTGAATAGCTGTAGTTTTTTGAATTTTAATCGTAAATCATTAATCTAAAATTCTGAGAAATGCTTGAGATAGTAGAAATAAAAAAAGGCAAGAAGAAACTTCTTGAACAAGCTTTTGCAATTCGAAATGAAGTTTTTATAATTGAACAGGTGGTTGATCCGCATTTGGAATTTGATGAATTTGAAGATGAATCACAACACTATTTAGTTTATTCCGATAATGAGCCGATAGCAACGGCTCGTTGGCGTGAAACCCAAAAAGGTATTAAACTTGAGCGATTTGCAATTAAAAAATCTTACCGGAAAAAAAATATCGGCACTCTTCTTATGAAGTTTATTCTTGAAAAAACAATACCATTAAATAAACCTATTTACCTGCATTCACAAGCCGCTGTTGCCAGGGTTTATCAGAAAAACGGATTTAAAATTGTTGGTGGAGGTTTCGTTGAGGCGGATATTTTGCATTATTATATGCAGTATTTAAAATAGTTGCTCATTCAGTTTCTTATTTCATAAATACAATTGTTTTGCTTAGGTCTTAATCAATGCATTTTTGATTGCAAACATTACCAGATTAGGTGCATTCTTAGCACCTGTTTTTTCATAAAGCCTGGATCGATGGCCATCAATTGTCCGGCTACTTAAGCCGAGAAATTTTGAAATTTCGGTGTTTGAATAACCTTTGCAGATCAGTTCAAGAACTTCAACTTCTCTGTCGGATAATTTAATATTGCTTGTCTTTGATTTTTGTTTTGCGTATTTATTAATATTTCCGATAAATTCCTCAGAAAAGTAAGTTTCGTTATCCATTACCCTTTGAATTGCCCGTTCAAGCTCATCTTTAGTTGTTTTTTTCAAAAGGAAACCATCAGCTCCGGCATCTGTCATTTTGTTGAAATACCCGATTTCTTCATGCATTGTTAAAGCAATAATTTTTATATCAGGATATTTTGCAAGTACTTTTTTTGTTGCCTCAATTCCATCCATGACAGGCATATTTATATCCATCAAAATAACATCGACTTCTTGTTTTTTTAATATATCGAATAATTCATGGCCATTTGATGCTTCAGCAACTACTTTTATATCATTTATTTCATTTAAAATCGTCCGTAAACCTTTTCGGAAAATTACATGATCGTCAGCAATAATAATTTTTACAATATCCATTATCAAATTTTATTATAAAGATAAACTATTAATAAATTAAGTTGTTGTAAGAAAAAAATATTTTCAAAATTAAACTTTCAATTTTATTGATATTAATAAAAACATTCCTTTATTAATTTCGCTATTTAGATCGCAACTACCGTTGATTGTTTTTATTTTGTTAAAAATGTTATATAGTCCTAAGCCGGATTTGTTTTTAACGGCTTCGTCGATATTGAAGCCTATTCCGTCGTCGCGGTAATATAAAATTATTTGGTTTTTATAACTCTTTAATTCAATAACAACATTTTTCGCCTGTGAATGTTTAAGAGTATTATTAATTAACTCTTTTACGGTTTGATAAAGAATTGTTTCCTCAATTCCTCGCTTATTAATTTTATACTTTTGAGTTTTTACTCTAATATTGATTGATTTTGTATTGTTAATAAATGAGCAAAATTCATTGATGGCAGCCGCTAAGCCAAAATCTTGCAAAATATTAGGACGTATATTATTAGAAATTTCTTTTGTTGTAGAAATCGCCATATCCACAAGTTCGTCAATATTTTTTATGGTTTCCGATTCATTAATATTCTTATAATTACCTTTTTTAATCAAATCAGTATATAATTTTACTGTTGATAGAATGGGGGCGAGATCATCGTGAAGGTCAGCTGCAAACCTTTTTCTTTCCTTTTCTTCAGTTTTAATTATTGCCGTTAGAATTTTTTCTTCAATTTCTTTTCTTTCGGTAATATCTCTTGCTATACTTAAAAAGACAGTTTCATCATTATATTCTATAACCCTACTTTTCATTTCAACCGGAATTACTTTTCCATCTCTTGTAGCATGTTCGGATTCATATCTATACTGACCGAACTTACGAATCAATTCGATGTTTTTTTTAATTTCACCAATAAAGTTTTCACTTTTTATATCTCTGAAATTCATTTTTATGAATTCCTCGTGAGAATAGCCTAAAGTTTGACAGGCAAAATCATTGACTTCAACGAAATTACCATCAAAATCAACAACAAAAATTTCGTCACCACTATTATTAAATAATGTCTTAAACTGCCTTTCCGATTTCTCCAATGCCAATCGTGTTGTTGATAATTGTGTTTCCGACTTTTCAAGCTGCTTGAAAAACTTTCGCAGGTTACCTGTAGTAATTATATAAACAAATATTGAAAAAACTATAATAATTATTATTCCTATAATTATTGAATTTATCACTACTCCGGAAAACAGTTTTTTGGTTTCGTATTTTTGATCAACTGCCGCTGCAACAAATAATTTAAAATCGGGAAAATATTCAAAAGCAACGAGATATTTTTCGCCATTTTCGAGTATCGCCAACTCCTGAATACCTCTTTTATGATTTATAATATAATCAATCAGATTTTTATTTAAATTCTTTTGTTCAAATAATTTTGGTGATACAATCCTTTTTCTCAGATCGTCAAAAGCAAAAATAAAACCACTTTTTCCTATTTTTAAATCACTTAAAATCCGTTGGAGTTCATTTAAATCTTTCTCCTTGTCTCCAACATACAACATTCCAATTACGGAATTATTCCAAACTATAGGTTCATAGGCTGTAATATACCAATCATTCACAACAAAAGCTCTTCCAAAATAAGTTTTGTTTTTATTTATTGTTTTCACAACTTCCGAACTATTAGGAATATATGTTCCGACAGCTCTTGTCCCATCAGATTTTAAAACGTTTGTCGATATTCTAACATAACCACTATCGGTGCGTTGAAAAATTGTTGTCGTTCCACCAAACAATTCATGTGTTTTATCAACAAACGAAGTGTCACCCAATATAATTTTATCTCCAAGACACCATTCATTAATTAAAGCTTCACACTTTTGCTTTGTGATTTGATTAGTAATTGTTAAATTTCTTTTTAATCCGGAAGCTTTGAGTTTTTCAGAATAAAAAAGATTATTTGCGATTTTAAGATCTGTTTTTACTTTATCAAGTTTTAAGGAGTGTTCGCGTTCAAACATTTTTATAATTGTTTTCACCTCAAGAGTTAAATTGTTTTGCAACGAAAGACGAATCTCATTTTTTGATTTTTGAATTGAAAATACAGTTATAACAATGACTGAAATTATTATTCCGAAAACTATGAGCAAGAATAACTTTAGGTTTACCGAAAATCTTTTAAATCGTTTTATCATATTCAATTTTTTACAAAATTAAGAACAAATTTTTAATTCAATAATTTATCTGTAATACATTATATTTGCCGTTTTTTAAAAACTAAATATATATATTTATATGAATGAATTAAGTTATAGTCTTGGAGTCAGCGTTGCATATAATCTAAAGGAGCAAGGCTTTAAAGTTGAAAGTATTGAGGATTTCTCAAAAGCCCTTTACGATGTTTTGAATGATAATCAGCTTGCTATTCCGCAGGAAAAAATCGGGAAGTTAGTTAACGATTATTTTAAAAAGCTTCAGGAAAAGCATTCAGTGGAAAAGATGGATGAGGGTAAAAAATTCCTTGCTGAAAATGCAAAAAAGCAAGGTGTTGTTAATTTGCCAAGCGGTTTGCAATACGAAATTATTACCAAAGGTAATGGCGAAAAGCCAATACTCGCCGATAAAGTTACAACGCATTATCACGGAACCTTAATCAACGGAACAATATTCGATAGTTCTGTAAAGAGAGGGCAACCGGCAAGTTTTCCTGTAAATGGAGTTATAAAAGGCTGGACCGAAGCACTGCAACTTATGCCTGTCGGTTCAAAATGGAAACTCTATGTTCCTTCTGATCTTGCCTATGGTGAGCAAGGAGCAGGACAAACAATTGGGCCAAATACAACTCTCATTTTCGAAGTTGAATTGCTTTCGATTGACAAATAATAAAATACAAAACGTCATTAATGGCAGTTTTGAAAACCGAAATTTGAAGTCCGAAATACATTTTCTTCCTGTTTTCGGACTTTGGATTTTGATAAAGGTTTGAAAAATTTGTTATTTTTTAAGTTAAACTTGCTATTTAAATAAAAATAATACCGGAAATAAATAAAGAAGAATTATCAAAAATGTGGGACATTAAATAATCAAGTACAAATATTCAAAATAACACCTATATCAACCCGCCAATTCCTCCTGCCTTTTCGTATAAACTCTTTTCGAGATTAAAATACTAATTTCGTAAAGTCCTATCAGAGGAATACAAACCAGAACTTGACTGAAAACATCGGGTGGAGTAATAATTGCTGATAAGATAAGGCAAATTACCAGCATGTATTTTCTGTTTTTTTTCAAAAACGAGGGAGTTACCAGGCCAACTTTTGTGAAAAAATACATAAAAATCGGAAGCTCAAAAACAATCCCGACTGCAAATGTTACCGACACAACAGTATTTACATATGATTTTAAAGAAACCTGATTTTGAACAAATTCGCTTACATGATAAGTGCCGAGAAAATTTACGGTTAGCGGAACTATCAGGAAATAACTAAACAATATCCCGATAATAAAAAGCATACTGCTTGAAATCACAGCATAGTTTGTGTATTTACGTTCGTTTTTATATAATGCCGGTTTAATAAAGCTCCAAATTTCCCAAATTATATACGGAATTGTTAAAATAATTCCAGCTATGATGGAAATATACATGTGAGTTAGAAATTGTCCCGACATTTTAATGTTGATTATTGTCAGGTCGAAGGATTCGAAACATAATGATTTAAATGACAAAATATCAGCCAGTTTACAGAGCAAACGGTTTGTGATAAACTCGGAATCCCGTGGGGCAAGAATAATGTCGTCAAATATGATTTTTCTGTTTAAAAAAGCAACAACAGCAAAAACAACAACTGCAATTATTGAGCGGGTTAAATGCCATCGTAATGCTTCAAGATGTTGCCAAAACGACATTTCGTCCTGAGTTTTTTCATTACCCTGAATGTTGTCGGAAACATCTGCCATTATTCTTTAAAATATGATGGGGTTTTTATGCTTTTTGAAAATTAGGTTAATGCTTAGAAAAATTTCTCCTTATTTCTTTTTTGATAAATAATCTGATATTCCCTGATGGCTTTCTTTTATTCCTGCTTCTCCTTTTTTCCAATTCGCCGGACAAACTTCATCAAATTCTTCATAAAATTGCCATGCATCTATCATTCTTAAAACTTCGTCAATGTTTCGTCCCAAGGGGAAGTCGTTAACAACTTGGTGGCGTACAATCCCTTGTTTGTCGATCAGAAATAATCCGCGGTAAGCAACAGGTTCACCATCGAAAATAATTTCTTCGTCCTCATCATAATCATATTCGCCTGCAAGGACTTCAAAGTTTTCGGAAATTGTTTTTGACAGATCCGAAACCAAAGGAAATTTAACTCCCTTTATACCCCCATCATTAACCGGGGTGTTAAGCCAGGCATAGTGCGAGAATTTCGAATCAACCGAACAACCGATAACCATAGTATTTCTTTTTTCAAACTCTTGGAGTTTTTCCTGAAAAGCAAGTATTTCAGTAGGGCATACAAAAGTAAAATCAAGAGGATAAAAGAAAAAAACAACATATTTTTTCCCAATAAACTGAGCAAGCGAAAATTTTTCTACAAATTCACAACCATTTATAACGGCATCGGCCTCAAATAATGGAGCTCTTTTTCCAACTAAAACTGACATTTTTTTATTCTTTTAAATTTATTAACACAAAATTAGATAAAATTAATGTTCTTTGGGTAATTAAATTCGCCACAAATTCAATAATTATAAAATTAATCAGAGAATCTGCCGCATATTCGTTTTCCGCTTTAAATCATATAGTTTAAAATTATTCCTGAATTTCGTTTATATTGAACAAAATAATTCTGTCTTTTTCAAAGTCGTATAGTGTAAGTTTGCGAAGTTCGAAAAAATTTACCCAATAAGCTTGCAATGTTCTGCTATATTCTTTTTGTGAACGGTCGGAATCAATTTGTGCATTATTCAATTCCAAAACATCATTCACTTTTCCGATTAGATATCTTTGCTGAGTTATTTCATAACGTTTTTGAGCAACTGTGTCTGCTTTTGCTGCTATAAACAGTTGGTTTTTTTGCATATTGAATTGCATAACATTCAGGTATATGCTTTGTTCAAAATCAATTCTGTCCTGTTCAACCGAGGTAATTACAAGATCCTGTTTTGATTCCGCCAATTTCATTTTTCCTTTTGCTAATCCCCAATCCACTATTGGAATACTTATTCCTAAAGTTAATTGTTGTTGATCCAGAGGAGATTTATAAGCATCTGAAAAAGATGGTCCATTTTTATTTAATCCAAAAACTGCGTATAAATCAGCATCAAACCTATTATTTAATCGTGCAAAATTCATTTCGCTTGCAGCCTGAAGTAAACGTTTTTCAAAATCAAGCCCGGTAGATGCGTTTTTCTTAGCTTCATTAATAGCTTTTTGAACCGGTACATCAAAGTGTAATGTATTTAATGGAGTTATAAGGCTAATGTTTTCATCATCTTTTATTCTTAAAAATGATTTGAATATAAAAGTAATATTTTCCAAATTTAGTTCAGATGTTTCAACAGAAGATTGGGCACGCAGCAAATTTAATTCAAGCTGCAATAATTCATTCTCGGCTATCTTACCGAGATTAAATCTTCCGAAGGCAATATGAAATAAAGTATCGTAATTCGATCTGTTTTTTAAGGCAATTTTTTTATCAATCTGAGCTAATAATAGATTGAAAAAATGATTTACAGCAGTAATAGAAATCTGCTCAACATCCTCGAGATATTTGCTTTTTGCTTCAAGATATTTTAAAGGTTCAATCTTTTTATCCCATTTATAGGCATTATATTTAAAAATAGGTTGTGAATATCCAATATTAATTGGTGTAGAGTAAAATGTTATTACGGTTGAATCTTTAAAATTTTCCGTACGATTCAAACCCGATTGTACAAAAAATTCTCCTCCCGTAATTCCAATTTTCTGTGTTAGTTTCATCTTTAGATCCGCTTCTAATAAATTATTTTCTTTGTAAACTATTACACCATCATCTTTCTCAGGATCTATCGACCTGTTTATATTTGGTAATATTCCGTTAAATTGAAGTGAAGGAAGATAATCAGCCTTAAAAGTTTTATATTCCCAAAAACTTGAACGAAATCTATGCTTTGCCATTAAAGCATCCGGGGATTGCTTTTTAGCGATTTCTATAACATCCTGCAAACTTAGCCATCTTGTGTTTTCTTGAGCAGAAACGCTAAAAGATGAAATTATTAATAAAATAATTAGTGAAATTTTGGTATTTTTCATATTTCGGTAAACAATTTTAGATTTTAGGTATGATATTATTTATTATGTTTATCATTAGAAATTAGAAATTAGGCTTTTTTCCTAATTTTTTTAATTTCAAATATAATCATTCTTTTGTGTATCAAAACTTTAATTTCATTTTTTATATAATCGTGTTTTTTAATTCAAAATTGCAGATTGATGACTGCCAATTGCCGGCTGAAGATTGCTGACTTTTTCTAATCATGACGCAATGAAGTAACCGGATCCTGATTTGCTGCTTTTTTTGCCGGCATATATCCGAACAAAATACCAACCGAAGCTGAAACTCCAAAAGAGATAAAAATTGAAAGCGGTGATATCAATGTCTTAATATCTGTAAGTTGCATAACTAATTTTGATAAAACCACTCCGAGGACAATTCCAATAATTCCTCCTGTTATACTGATTATTGTTGCTTCCGAAATAAACTGAAATTCAATATCTCTTCGAGTCGCACCTGTTGCCATTCGCACTCCAATTTCTCTTATTCTTTCCATTACCGAAGCAAGCATAATATTCATAATACCAATTCCGCCGACAATCAACGAAATACTTGCAATGGCCCCGAGTACAATATTAAAAATATCTTTAGTTCTTTGTTCTTGTTTTAAAAGCAGTTCGGGTACTTTGATTTCAAAGTCATTAACGTCATTATGCCTTCGATGAATCATTTTTTGAAGAATTTTTGTTGTAACTGCAAGGTTTTCGCTGTCGTCAATTTGAACAACAATTTTATCTAATTGATTAGCGTTGTCATCACCACCGCTGCTACCATAAGAATATGAAGCAAAACCTCCAAAAATAACAAATCTGCTTCCTGATAAAGCTGCACTATTTACTAAAGAGCGGTCTTTGTATCTGAGCAAAACAGTTTGAATTGGAGTATAAATATTATTATTATAATCGCTAATGCCAAGATTTGCAGTTGTCTCGGAACTAACATTTCTGTTTTCGAGTATGCCTATAACCTTCAACCAGATGTCGCCACATTTTATATATTTTCCTAATGGATTTTCCTGCGGGAAAAATTTCGCTTTAATCGAAGGGCCGATAATACAAATAGGATCGCCATTTCGCATCTGTGTTTCGTTAAACATATAGCCATCCTGTACATTTAAATTAAATACTTTGAAAAAATCAGGTGTAACGCCATTTAGTTTTGCCGATCGTCGGATACCATCTTTAATAATATGGGTTTCGTAAGTAACTTCAGGGCTGATTCTCACCACGCTCGGGATAATTTCTACAATGCTTAGTGCATCCTCTAAAGTCAAGCCGGGCGAAAATTTATTTTTTGATGTGTTGTTTTGGTCTTCATCTTCACCGTTTTTTGTTAAGTCAAGTATTGGGGTTATAGAAATATTGTTAACTCCCACTAATTTAATTTGTTCGAGAATTTCCTGTTGTGCTCCGTTACCTATTGCCATCATTGTAATTACGGCAGCAACACCGAAAATAATTCCGAGAGCCGTAAGAATTGAGCGAAATTTATTGGCAAAAACAGCTTCAATGGCAATGCTGAGAATTTGAATATATCGTTCCAATGGTTTTATTTTTTTTGGTAAAAATAATATAAAATTTTGAGAATGTATTTTTTTTGTAACTAATCTGTTTTTATTTCATGTCTTTATGGATAAAAAATAAAACGCTATATAGGTATAGGAAATTCAATAGTTTTTTTGAGGTTATTTCTTTTTTACCAAGATTAAGTTTTTCCTTAACTTGCCTCCCAATTTTTAAAATTAAATGAACGGAATTTATATTCATATTCCTTTTTGCAGACAGAAATGCAATTATTGTAATTTCTTTTCAATTGCTTCAATAAAGTATAAATCGGATTTTATTAAGGTTTTGCTAAAAGAAATCGAATTGCAAAAGAATTATCTTTCTAACAAAAAAATCAATACGATTTACTTTGGAGGGGGAACTCCTTCAATGCTTTCGGTCGATGAAACAAATTTGATTCTTAATAAAATTAATCAATTATTTTCAATTGAAAAAGATGCTGAAATTACATTAGAAGCCAATCCCGATGATCTTACTGATGCGAAAATCATTGAATTAAAGAACTCACCGATAAATCGGGTAAGTGTCGGAATCCAATCGTTTAATGATGATGATTTGCATTACTTAAATCGAAAACATAATTCGGAACAAGCAAAAAAATCAATTTCTCAATTAAAGGAATTTGGTTTTGAAAATATCAGCATTGATTTGATTTACGGAATTCCAACTCTTACGGAAAAAAAATGGGAACAAAATCTTGAAAAATTCTTTGCATTGGAAATCCCACATTTATCCGCATATTCCTTAACAGTTGAAAAAAATACAATTCTTGATAATCTGATAAGAAAAGGAAAAGCCAAGAATATCAGCGAAAACCTAAGCATTGAACACTTTAAGTATTTGTTAAACCGCATGGATGATAATGGTTTTGTTCATTATGAAATCTCGAATTTCAGTAAACCCGGCTGCCATTCAAAGCATAACTGTATTTACTGGTCTGGAGGAAAATATCTTGGTTTAGGCCCTTCAGCACACTCATTTAATGGAAATGCACGTCAATGGAATGTGTCAAATATTTCAAAATATATTCAAAGTATAAATAATGGTATAATTCCGGCAGAAATTGAAATTCTTAATACTAATCAAAAATATAATGAGTATATTATGACTTCCTTAAGAACGATTGGAGGTTGTAAAGAAAATGTAATTAAAGAACAATTCGGCGAAAAATATCTTGGTTATTTTCTTAAAACATCCAAGAAACATCTTCAGAACAGGACATTAATTGTTGAAGATGAAAAATACATTTTATCGCAAACAGGAAAATTATTTGCTGATGGTATTGCAAGCGATTTCTTTCTTTGATTATAAAAATACTAACTGATGATGCAAAAATAAAATATACAGTTTTGTATATATACAATTTTGTATAAATACATTTGTGTATGTATTCAAAAGTATGTATCTTTGCAAAAAATACTTAATTATGAAAAACAAAGTAGGCCCTCCTGTTGAAGGAGAGGATTTTTTTGGAAGGGAAAAGGAGTTGCAATTCGCTTTTAATCAAATTGAAGATGGAAACAGTCTTTTATTAGCAGCGCCAAGGAGAGTAGGAAAAACATCATTTGCCAAAAAATTGATAGTTATGGCTGATGACCGGAGTTGGAGAATACTTGAGATTAACCTGGAAGGAATTAAATCGGAACCCCAATTTATAAAAACTTTTATTAAAGATTTGCAAAAAAAGACATGGTGGGGCTCCGTGTCTAAAGCGATTAGAAATAATATAGGGAGTCTTTTAGAGCAAATTGATGTATCAATCGAAAAAGATGGACTTAAAGGAAGTGTTGCATGGAAAGCAAAACGTAAAGAAGTATTTGAAAAATTAGAGAACCTGTTTGAACATAATAAAAACACCCTGATTATGATAGACGAATTGGGTGTATTGCTAAATACTTACGGAGAAGATGTTGAAACCGGAATTACCAATGCAGAATCATTGCTAAATTGGTTTCGCAGTTTAAGGCAAAAAAGTGAAACTCAAATCAGATGGATATTTTGCAGTTCGATTGGTATCAAAAATTTTACAAACAGACATAACATTAGCTATACTATAAATGATATTGAGCCTTTCAAATTAAAAACCTTTGACAAACCATTAGCCAAAGGCCTGATTGAGAAATTAGCGGAAAGTAAAGGATTTGAACTTACTGATATAATAATTGAAAAAATGCTGGAGAAGATAGACTGGTATTTACCATATTTTGTCCAGTTGCTATTTAAAGAAATCCACCGGTTAAACCAGGTTGAAGAATTTCCTGTTGATAAAAAACTTGTAGATGTTGCTTATGAAAGCTTAGTAAAAAACCAATATTTCGATACCTGGGACGAGCGTTTGAAATATTATTATGAAGTGGAAATCACTTCCAGAAAAATACTTAATCGCCTTTGCCAAAACCCTGAAGGGGAAAGCCGAAAGTTGTTATTTGATTTAATCCACCAAGCTTCCGATCCGCGAGAGGAAACCGAAAAAGAACTGGGTCAAATTATAGGGATGTTAACCAATGATGGTTATATCTACCAACATCAAAATGAGAAGTTCTTATTCAGGTCCCCTTTTCTGAGAGATTACTGGTATAATAAATTTATAAGATAAAAATTATGGCTGATACATATAAAATCACACAACTCGCGGTATATAACCCGCAGCGATTAGATGACGATACTTTTATTGCCATGTTTATAGCAAGGACAAAAATATTTGATTACCTGATTTCTCAACTAAAAGAAGAGGAAACAAATAGCATTGCCCAGCACTATTTATTAATTGCAGCAAGGGGCATGGGCAAAACAATGCTTCTAAAAAGAATAGAGATTGAGCTAAAAACAACCGAATTAAGTGAAACTTTCATTCCCATATTATACCCCGAAGAACAATACAATATTGCAGGCTTAGATGACCTTTGGCTTAACAGCTTAGATAAAGTGGCCGATGTAATGGATTACATGAAGAACTATAAACTGGTAAATGAAATAGATATTAAGGTTGATGCACTGCAAGGGACTAAAAATAAAGAAGGGCATGAAGATGATGCCTATGAGTTTTTTTTAAAGATAACTTCTAAACTCGGCAAAAGGCCGGTTTTGTTAATTGATAACATTAATTTGATTTTTAAACGATTGGACAAAACTGAACAGCACAGGCTCCGAAACCTTTTAAGCAAAAAGAATTCACCGATAATAATAGCAGCCAGCCCTGTAAAAGTACAAGATGTATTGGACTACGGGGCGCCGTTTTATGATGCTTTCCAGATTCAATATCTCCCAAAATTGAATGATAAAGAATTGTTGAAAATTTTAAATAGGCTTGCCGAACTTACCGGAAACAGAGAAATTGTTCCTGAATTGAGGCAGAAAATTTCCCGTATAAGAGTTATCAATCAATTGACCGGTGGAAACCCAAGAACTTCGGTAATGCTTTTCAAACTTATTTCAAGGGGTTTTTCCAATAGTATCATAGAAGATTTGGATGCTTTGCTTGATGATATTACTCCACTTTACAAAGCAAGGTTTGAAGAGGAACTTTCCGACCAGCTACAAAACATTATGAATGCAATTGCCATTAACTGGGATCCCGTAAGTATTGAAAAGCTCCGCACAATTACCGGATTAAGTAATAGCAAACTTTCCCCGCAGTTAAAAAGGTTAACCGATTCGGGTTGGATAATAAATAAACCCGGATATAAAACCAAAGGTAAAGTATATGAAGTAAGCGAACGTTTTTTTAATATCTGGTACCTTATGCGACAAAGCAGCAGAAGGCATAAAAGGCAGGTGCTTTATCTGTCCAGGTTTTTGGAAAGTATTTATGGTGATGAAATTAAAACAGGAGCAAACCGCCTACTAACCTTGGCAAGCACCAAATCAGACCATATTTTGTACAATCTTGCAGTTGCCGAATGTATTGATGAAAAGGGTTTAAAAAAACAACTTATTGATAAATGTAGGGAAGACCTATCCCTTATGAAAGATATTAGCCCGGAATTAAGAAAACAGTATGAAAGCATATTGAAACAATATGACGATTCAAAAGAAACATCAACAGAAAAGTTAAGCAAATCACTTGAGAAACTTGAAACAAAAAATGAGAAACCATCTGTTTTCCTTGCTAACCTTGCAGAGTTGGAGAAAAATTATGAGAAATCGGAGAAAATCTTAAAGGAAGTATTGGGGATTGACCCGAAGAATACAGATGCCTGGAATCGCCTTGGCAATTTGTATCAAGACCATTTAAGTAATTATGAGGAATCGGAGAAGTGTTATAAAAAAGCTTTAGTAATTGATCCGAAATATGTGTATGCATGGAATAACCTCGGTAATTTGTATAAAAACCATTTAAGTATTTATGAAGAATCGGAGAAGTGTTATAAAAAAGCTTTAGAGATTGATCCAAAATATGCGTATGCCTGGAATGGCCTTGGCAATTTGTATCAAGAACATTTAAGTAATTATGAAGAATCGGAGATGTGTTATAAAAAAGCTTTAGAGATTGATCCGAAGGATGTGTATGCCTGGAATGGCCTTGGCAATTTGTATCAAGACCATTTAAGCAATTATGAAGAATCGGAGAAGTGTTATAAAAAAGCTTTAGAGATTGATGCAATGTATGTAGGTGCTTTGGGTAATTTGGGCAATCTATATAAAGACTATTTCAATCGTTATGATGAATCGGAGAAGTATTACAAAAAGGTTTTGAATATAAACCATAAAGATGTGAAAGCATGGAATAATCTCGGCAATTTGTATCAAGCCCATTTAAACAATTATGAAGAATCGGAGAAGTGTTATAAAAAAGCTTTGGGAATTGATCCTAAGTATGTGTATGCCTGGTATAATCTCGGCATTTTGTATCAAGACCATTTAAGTAATTATGAAGAATCGGAGAAGTGTTATAAAAAAACTTTAGAGATTGATCCGAAGGATGTGTATGCCTGGAATGGTCTTGGCAATTTGTATCAAGACTATTTAAACCAATATGAAGAATCGGAGAAGTGTTATAAAAAAACTTTAGAGATTGATCCGAAATATGTGAATGCATTGAATCGCCTTGGCAATTTGTATCAAGACCATTTAAGTAATTATGAAGAATCGGAGAAGTGTTATAAAAAAGCTTTAGAGATTGATCCGAAGTATATGTATGCATGGAATGGCCTTGGCAATTTGTATCAAGATTATTTTAAACAATATAAAAAAGCTAAAGAGTCATATCTTGAAGCATTAAAAATTGAACCGGATTTATTTATGGCTAAACTAAATTTGATTTTTCTTCTCAGGGATAAATTGGGTGAGATAAAAAAAGCGAGGGAAATGTTTGAATCTATAAAGGAATATGATGAACAGAAAGACAGTTATTATTTGAATGCTGCCTTGTTCGACCTTTATGATAAAAATGCCGGATTAGCTGAAAAGAATTTGATTAATGCCTTAGATTACATCGGGGAAAAACTGCCCTTAAATACTCAGGATGATTGGTGGCGATTTGCTGCAGTAACACATAAGCTTGGATACAATCAATGGCTTCTTAATAACCTTGAGGAGAAAGGTTATGATAAAATCCTGTCGCCATATTATGTAGCAATAAAATCGCTTTCTATTGATGAAAGTTCAAAATATTTAAACAGCAAAGCAGTAGAAATAAGAGATGCAGCTAAGATTGTTTTAAACAAAATTAAGGGGTATTTGTAGAAGAATTAAAGAAAGTTGTACTACATTGAATCAGGGAAATTATTTGCTGATAGTATTGCTGGCGATTTATTTATATTTTCTTAATTTTACAGCCAATTTCAAAGAAAAAAAATGCCGATTTTAGGATCTTTAATTAAAAAAGCATACGAATTAAGGAGTAAACCTCTTGATAAAAGACGGAAAATCAATTGCCATAAAGCGCAAAAAAGAGAGTTGCTAAAACTTCTAAAGCGGGCTCAATTTACAGCATTTGGAGAAAATTATGATTTTTCGAAAATATTGAAATCGGAGGATATTATCAAGCTTTTTCAAAAAACTGTACCTGTTCATGATTATAATTCTATGTATAAAAAATGGTGGTACAGATCATTAAACGGCGAAACTTTTGTTTGTTGGCCCGGTAGAGTAAAATATTTTGCTTTAAGTTCCGGTACTTCTGAAGCATCAAGCAAACAAATTCCTGTAACAACCGATATGTTAAGATCAATTCGAAAAGCAAGTATGAGGCAATTGGTCAATACATCAAAATATGATTTTCCACTTGAATTTTATCGTAAAGGAATATTAATGATTGGGGGTAGTACTCACCTGCAATACAACGGAATGTATTATCAAGGTGATTTATCGGGAATCACAACCGGGAATCTTCCATTTTGGTTTCAGCATTTTTATAAACCCGGTAGGCGGATTTCAAAAGCTCCAGATTGGGAAACCAAATTAATGGAAATTGTAAAAAAAGCCCCAGATTGGGATATTGGAATTATTGTTGGCATTCCGGCATGGATACAAATTTTGTTAGAAAGAATTATCAACGAGTATAATCTTAAAACTATTCATGATATTTGGCCGAATTTATCTGCTTATGTTCATAGCGGGGTTTCGTTTAGCCCTTATGTGAAAAGCTTCGAAAAACTATTTAGACGCCCCATTCTTTATAACGAGTCCTACCTTGCTTCTGAGGGATATATTGCTTTTCAAAATCGTCTGGAAGTTAATACAATGGAAATGCTATTAAATAATGGTATATTTTTTGAATTCATTCCTTTCAATGATTTTAATTTTGATGGAGACGGCAACCTTAGGGAAAACCCAAAAACACTTACAATTGAAGAAGTAGAAGAAAGTAAGGAATATGCTTTGCTATTGTCAAACAATGCAGGTGCCTGGAGATATCTAATTGGAGATACAATAAAATTCACATCTAAACAGAGAAGCGAAATAATTATAACCGGTAGAACTAAGCATTTTATAAGCTTATGTGGTGAGCATCTTTCGGTCGAAAACATTAACCGAGCAATTGAGTTACTTCAAGAGGAATTTAATGTAGAAATCCGCGAATTTACGGTGTGTGGCATTGATCATGATTCTATGTTTGCTCATAAATGGTATCTTGGAACTGAAGATGAAATCGATACTGAGATTGCAAAACAAAAAATTGATGAATATTTAAATTATCTTAACGATGATTATCGTGTTGAGCGAATGGAAGCTATTAAAGATGTTTTTGTTGAGGTTTTGCCCATTGAAGTTTTCAATAAATGGTTAAAGAAAAAAGGAAAAGAAGGTGGGGCAGGTAAGTTTCCAAGGGTATTTAAGAAAGAGCAAGTGGCAGAATGGGAAGGCCATATAAAAGAATGTTTAAATTTTAAATAAATAATTATGCATCCTTTAATTGAAGGACTGGTTTTGGGATTAACATTGGCAATATTTTTCGGCTTCGGCCCTGCGCTTTTTGCATTGATCCAAACAAGTATTCATCGAGGTTTTTGGTCGGGTTTTCTTTTGGCTATAGGAATTTTTTTAAGCGACCTTGTTGTCGTCGGGCTATGTTTTGTAGGGGCAATTCAAATAATTACCAAACCTGAAAATCACCTTGCCTTTGGGATAATTAGCGGAGGGATTTTAATAATTTTCGGAATTGTTACTTATTCTCGTAAAATACATATGGACCCAAACAATAATAAAGTTAAGCTTAAACCACCTCATCCAATTACATATATTATAAAAGGATTTTTTCTGAATATTGCCAACCCCTTCATCTGGATTTTCTGGATGGGAGTTGTTGTGGGGATGACTGCAAATTATGGGGCGGATATCAGGCCTCTGGTGTTTTTCTTTTCCACCACATTGCTTACAGTTTTAGGAACGGATGTTTTAAAATGTTTTGGTGCTTATAAAATTAAAAGGCACCTGACACCCAAAATAATGATATGGATAAACAAAGCTGCGGGTGTCGGTTTGGTAATTTTCGGCTTGTTTTTAATTGTTCGGGTTATTTTTAACTTTTGATTATCTTTTCACTTTAAACCTAAATTCAAAAATACTGATTTCTGATTTTAAATTCCCGTCGAAACCCGCTCTTTTAATATAGTCTCTACAAACTGAAGATCAGATTTCTTTGTTACTTTAATGTTTTCAGGATTACCTTCAACGAGATGAATTTCTTCTCCCATTGATTCTAAAACAGAAGCATCATCTGTAAAACACTCGGCAAATTCCTGAAGATATGCCTGTTTAATTTTTTTTGAATAAAACGTTTGAGGAGTTTGAATAATTCTGAATTTGTTTCTGTCGATTGCAATGCTTTTTTCATCATCGCTTATTTGCCTGATAGAATCGTTTATTTTTGAAGCAGGAATTACATTCCCGAATTTTTTAACATCCGTAAAACATTTTTTGATTGTAGTGTGATCTACAAGGGGCCTGACTCCGTCATGAATTGCAACAAAACTTTCATCAGGGATAAATTTCAGAGCATTTTTTACTGAATAAAATCTTTTGCTGCCACCTTCAACAAGTCTATGATTAATTTTAAATTCATTCTCGTTGCAAAGATTTTCCCAAAATCCGAAATATTCGTGAGGTAAAACAAGGAAAATTTCTATTTGATTAGAATAATTATAAAAAACAGAAATCGTGTGCATTAATAAAGGCTTACCGGCAATATTTAAAAATTGCTTAGGTGTTTTTGAATTAAACCTTTTTCCTGTTCCGCCGGCAACTATTATTAAATATTCTTTCACTACCTTATGTAAACTTTCGAGTGAAAATATTTACAATATAAGCATTGCATCGCCATAAGTATAGAATGAATATTTCTTTTCTACAGCCTCTTTATAAGCTTTAAATATGAAATCGTATCCCGCAAAGGCTGCAACAGCCATTAACATAGACGATTGTGGTAAATGAAAGTTTGTAACTACTGCATTTGGAAGTGTGAAAGTATAAGGAGGAAAAATAAATTTATTTGTCCATCCGTTAAATTCTTTCAGCATACCGCTTATTGTAACAGATGATTCAAGGGCTTTTAAGGAAGTTGTACCCACAGAAACTATCTGATGTTTGTTTCGTTTTGCATTATTAACAATTTCTATACAATCATTATTAATTATTAATTCTTCCGAACCCATTTTATGTTTTGAAAGGTCTTCGACTTCGATATTTCTGAAGTTACTCATGCCGGCGTGGAGTGTTACTTCAGCAAAAACTATACCCATAATTTCAAGCCTTTTCATAAGCTCTCGTGAGAAATGCATTCCGGCTGAGGGTGCAGCAATAGCTCCCTCATGTTTTGCATAAATGGTTTGGTATCTTTCCTCATCTTCCGGTTCAAGGGGCCGGTCAATAATTTTAGGAAGCGGTGTTTCTCCTAATCTTTGAATAGTTTCTTTGAATTTCTCATAAGTGCCGTCAAACAAAAATCGCATTGTTCTACCTCTTGATGTGGTATTGTCAATTATTTCAGCAACCAATTCGTCGTCTTGTCCGAAATAAAGTTTATTGCCTATTCTGATTTTTCGTGCCGGATCAACCATCACATCCCAAAGTCTTGATTCTTTGTTTAGTTCACGCAATAAAAAAACTTCAATTTTTGCTCCTGTTTTTTCTTTTTCGCCATGCAATCGTGCAGGGAAAACTTTTGTATTATTTAAAACAAAAACATCTCCATCGGAAAAATAGTTTATAATATCTTTAAAGTTCTTGTGTTCAATGGTTTCTGTTTTTCTGTCAATAACCATTAGTTTTGACTCATCTCTGTTCTGAATGGCCCGCATCGCGATCAATTCCGGTGGCAAATAGTATCTAAATTGTGATAATTTCATATAAATAATCTTATAATCAATTACATTATTGATTTTTTAAAAGGGGGGCAAAGGTAATAAATAAATTTTAAATTGTCAATACTTAAAATAAAATAAGTTTAAATCAATTAATTTTGTTGTTTTCTCTCGCTAAATTCAACAATTTTTTCTTTTAATTCCTGAATTTTAAAAGCATTGGTTAAATTGTAATCGCCTATTTTTGTGCGGCATAAAGACGAGAGATATGCACCGTTATCCAATGCTTTGCCAAAATCGTAGGCGAGTGAACGAATATATGTTCCTTTACTGCAAAGTACACGAAACTCAACAAAAGGGATATTAATATTTGTAATTTCAAACTCTTTTATGCTTATTTTTTTCGCTTGCATGATAATAGTTTCATCTTTTTTCCTTGCATACTCATAAGCTCTTTTTCCGTTTATTTTTTTTGCCGAAAAAATTGGAGGTATTTGATCAATTGTTCCAATAAATTTTTTTGTGGTTTCACGGATTTGGGCCTCACTAAGCTTATCGGTCGGAAATGATTTATCAACCTCGGTTTCCATATCATAAGAAGGAGTTGTTGCACCAAGGGTAAATGTTCCGGTATATTCTTTTTCCTGAGTCTGAATTTGATCGATTTTTTTAGTGAGTTTTCCGGTGCATAAAATCAATAAACCTGTGGCAAGGGGGTCTAATGTTCCGGCATGCCCGATTTTGATTTTTCTGATTTTTAAAACTTTGTTTAGAAGTTTTTTGAAAAAATTAACAACATCAAAAGATGTCCACTCAAGAGGTTTATCTACTAAGAGAATTTCTCCTTCCGGAAAATTAAATTCTTCTTTTATTGTATTATTAAATTCCATACTCTTAGAATATTATTTGTAATGATAAAATGCTACAATGCTTAAATATTTCAAGTGTTTTAAAATTGAACCATATAAGGTATATAAGAAAATATAAGGAAAAATGGAAGTATTGTATTAATCATGGTTTTGTTTCGGCTGTTTTGATTTTTAATGTTGCTACATCTTTGTTTTAGTATTCAATCATTTTCGCCCCAAAGTTTCGGGGTTCCACAAAATTTGTTGTATTTTCTTTAAGCAAATATAATTGCTGCTAACCCGATTATAAAACAATAGATTGAGAAATATATTAACTTTCCTTTTTTTACCAATCCAATCATCCATTTGCAGGCAAGCAAGCCGGAAATGAAAGCCGCAATAAAACCAATTAATAGTGGCATTATTCCAATACCTGAATTACTTGCCATTTCTCCACCTACAACATCTTTTAAATTTGCTCCGATTATAGGTATGAGAACCATTAAAAAAGAAAATTTTGCAATTATTTCTTTTTTATTCCCAATTAAAATACCCGTTGCAATTGTTGATCCTGAGCGAGAAATACCTGGAAGAACAGCAAATGCCTGAGCAATTCCGATAATAAAGGAATCAAGAAAATTGATGTTTCGTTTATTTGATTTAGAGAAATAAGTAAAGCCAAGTAATACCGATGTCACAATAAGCATAGAACCTACGAAAACCAGGTTTCCCGTAAAAAGGCTTTCAATTTCTTCTGCAAAAAACAATCCGATAAAAATAACCGGAATCATAGAGACAATAATTTTAAAGATATATTTTGTTTGATCATTCCATTTGAGTTTAAAGAATCCTAATATCAAATCCCAAATTTCTTTGTGAAAAACAACGATTGTGCTTAAAACAGTTGCCCCGTGAACAACTACGGTAAAAACAAGGCTCTTTTCTGCATTTACGCCGAGAAGTACTTTCCCAATCTCAAGATGGCCGCTACTGCTAACCGGAAGGAATTCAGTAAGACCCTGAACAATTCCTAAAATTAAGGCTTCAAACCAACCCATAAGAAATTTTTTATTGATTATTTTTTATTGACTATTTGGTATTTCATTTTACAATTTGAAACGACATATTCAATGATGCAAAAGTTAAGTATGACTACACAATAAATGTTATTGAGTAAGAAAATATTTTAATTTAATCCTTAGGCCTTTTCATTATTGCAAAAATTTCTATCACGTAACCTGCAACAATCAAAATGGGGGCTAAAGTAATTCTTTGGAAACTAAAAATATCTTCATTGAAAACTTTGGGATCGTCGGAACCACCTCCAACCATGAGGATAAAACCGAGAATAATAAAGGCAAGCCCTATTAATAATAATTTATAGTTTTTTCTTGCAAATGCAAATTCAGAAGTTTCCTCAGTTAATTCTTTACCTTTGGAAAAACCTGAAGTTGTTTTTGTTGAATCTTGTTTGTGGGGTTTATCTTTACTCATTTTTTTAAATTTAAGTTTTCAAAAATAAATAGAATTTTGATACGGAATTGATTTTTAACTTTTTTTAATACAATACGAATTAACTTTATTATCGTAGAAAACTTAAAAGGCTTGTTTTTTCATTAGTTAAGTCGTGATTATTTTTCCTGCCCATTTAGTGTCTTTAATAATACAAATTATCATTTTTTATTCTTAAATATTTTCTAACTGCAAAAAATGTCGAAAGCCAGGTGATTATTATTCCAAGAATTATAACTATAACAAACAAAGAAATTAATAAGTTAATATCTTGTATCTCCATTAGTTCCGGCACTTCCTTTTGTGATAGATATAAAATTCCGGTTAAGAGGACAATGGCAGTAAAAGCTCCGTAAACTCCATTAATAATCCCTCTGAAAACAAATGGCCGACTGATAAAACCCTGAGTAGCTCCGACCAATTGCATACTTTTTATTATAAATCTTTTTGAATAAACCGACAATCTTATTGTATTATTAATTAAGGCAATAGAGATTATCATCAGTAATATTGCAAAGCCGAGAATAAGAAAACTTATTTTTTTCAAATTATCATTAATTAAATAAACCAAAGATTTCTGATAAAATATCTCTTTAACAATTTTATTTGACACTAATTGGTTTTCAATTTTTACGAGGCTGTCGGGGTTGGCATATTCGGCTTTGAGTCGCAAATCAATGGAGGGCAGTAAGGGATTATATCCCAGAAAATCAATAAAATCCTCTCCAAGTTGTTCCGAAAGATCTTTCGCCGCTTCTTCTTTTGTGATATATTCGGTTGATTTAACAAAAACCGAGGCGTCAAGTAATTTTTGCAATTGTTTAATTCCTGCCTCTTTAACATCTTCATTAATAATTATCGAAAAACTAATGTTTTCTTTAATATGTTCTGAAAGTTTTTTTGCATGAAGAATTACTATTCCAAGCAAGCCAAGCATAAACAAAACGAGGCTAATACTAACAATAGTCGTAAGATAGGATGAGGCGAGCCGGCGTTTATTATATTTTTCTTCCTTATAGGACATAAATTGAATTTTGTCCGGCTAAAGTAAATAAATTTCTTGTAAAGGTTTTGGAAGGTTACCCCAATTCCCATAAAATGATTTTTTCAGAAAATTATTAACAAAACATAATAATGATTAAATTAAAGTCATTTTTCCTAAGCAAGCCATGACTTAAGTCCTGGGCAAGATGCTCGTTGCGGAAGGGATACATTAAAAACACTCAACGACCAAAGGGAGTCCGTATGGATAAGCAACACACAACAATCAATAAACAAGTAAAAATAACAGCAAATGAAAATCCATCCATAAGACTTATAGGAATCCGTATGGACGGACATGCTTCGCTTCGTACTTAATTCCTTTGGTTGTTGAATATTGTATGTTGAGTGTTGAATGTTTAATCGGTCCATCCCTAAATAAGGTTGTCCGGGATAAGTTTGCTTTAATTTTTTTTATAAATTTGAAGAACAATCCTACGAGGGTTTATTCTGTTAAAGAAAATATAATTATAAACTATATTTATAAGTTATGAAAAATTCAATTCTCTCTTATCTAATAACAATCCTGATTATTTCAAGTACTGGTATCTACTCACAAAACGAAAGCTATATTCCAATAATCAATCCTGAGCACACCTGGAGCATTTTGGCTGATGGTACAGCCGGTGGGGGAAATCTTCAATCATTTTACCTTAGAATAGGGGACACAATTATTCTTAAAAACGGTAAAGAATACCATAAAATATATCAAACCTACGATTCAACAGGGCTTGAAGACAACTGGAATCAGATAGGATTTCTCTCT
>Ga0222665_1000170_pt1 | contig 44607 bp, 32 predicted proteins | sample AntAcemetagen653_FD_179853 | JGI IMG/M metagenome (GOLD analysis project Ga0222665, IMG submission 179853) | Saline water microbial communities from Ace Lake, Antarctica - #653 | ecosystem: Environmental > Aquatic > Non-marine Saline and Alkaline > Saline | place: Antarctica: Ace Lake...
CGCATAACAAATCAGCAATATAGTGTATGTAATCGGCTCTTCCAGGTATTGGAGGACATAAATTTTCATCTGGGAATTCCCAGCTCTTTATTCCGTAATAATGGTTTAGCAATGCTTTATTTAAAAGTTTTACAGCAACAGGATTTGAAAAATCGACTGAATCCACCCCAAATTTATTTGGCTTTACATAATTTGCCAATTCAGGATTTGAGATTATTAATGCACTTAAATCATATCTTTTTCGGTTTTTGTTTCGAGAATGTAGCCTTGTTTTTTCTTGTTGATCTTTTTCTGATGGCATGATTTACTGCGTTTTTCTATTTTAGAATATTCCCATTTATTTAAATGTGCATAACGACAGTCCGTCTAAAAACGCTTAATAGTCCAATCCCGAGTACTTGGGAGCAAGATTAGCTAAATATTTCTTTAATACTGATTTTTGAAAGATTGGCATTTATTTTTATTTTGGTTTTTTTTAATAGTGTGGCTATGTGTATTGCAGAGCTTGAAGTCCTTGATTTTCAATTTGCTACTTAATTTTATTACTTGCATAATCTTTCTATTTAACACTATCGCCAGCATTACTTATTGCTTTTTTTGTAGCCAGTTCTATTTCTTCAATCGTTGGTAATTCTGATTTTATTTCTTTCTGAATAGCTTTGTTAATTTCATACTCTGCAATTCCAATAGGTTGTGTCGTTCCTATCAAAGCGTATTCAGCGATTATTTCAGATTTTGATTTACACAATAAAAGTCCAATTGTTGGATTTTCAACTTCTGTTTTTAATGTATCGTCAACTGCTGATAAATACAAATTCATTTTTCCGGTAAATTCTGCCTTAAATTCAATTGCTTTTAGTTCGACTACTACATAACATTTTAATTTAATGTGATAGAAAAGTAAATCGATGTAAAAGTCCTGATTATCGATTTTTACAGGAACTTGTTGTCCTACAAATGAAAATCCGGTTCCCAATTCCAACAAAAATGATGTAATGTATTTTACAAGTTGGTTTTCAATGTCTTTTTCAAGTGCCTTTTCTTGTAATGTCAAAAAATCAAATTTATATGGGTCTTTTAATGTTTCAGTTGCTAATTCAGAATGTGGTGTAGGTAATGTATTCGTGAAATTTGTAATTGCTTTTCCTTGTCTTTCATAGAACCCCAACTCAATTTGATGTAATAACACAGAGCGAGACCAATTATTTTCAATTGTTTTATTTGTATAAAAAATTGCTTCTTCGATGCTCTTTGATTTTGATATGATAACTATATTCTGACCCCACGGAATTTGTCCAACAAGTTGTTGGATTATTTCAGTTTCGGTATTTGAAAAGGAATAAAACTCATACCATTTCTTCATTGAAAACAAATTACTTCTTGAAAATCCCTTTTGATTTGGGAACTCATTCTTCAAATCTTTCGATAATTCTTCAACGACAGAAGTTTTTTACACTATAATTTTCATAAAATATTATTTATCATTGAAAAACTTATATATTTTTGTAATAATTGAATTCATTAATCCTTTAAAAAAAACAACATTGTCATTTATAAAATTAAAAGTAATATCATCATTTGGTAAATCATCTTCCAGAAGGTCTATGTTTTCATCTTGGTATATCTTTTCTTGAATCAAGTCGCTGAATATTGATCTGAATATTGTTTCTACTGATTTTAAGTTTTGGTTATTACCTGGAATAAAATAATCTATTCCTAATGGAGATGAATTGGAATTCACAATTGAAAATATTAACACATCATATTTTTGTGCTTCATCAATTGCCTGATAACTAATTATAGGGTCAATAATAAAGATAGCGTCAGGTAAACTATTAAGTGGTGTTTTATTTTTTATGGAATTACTAAGTATTTCGATTGTTTCTGTGATTCTAATCATTTCAAAATGAGATAGTTTTTTCCTTGTATTGGTTTTTATTAGTTTTTCGAGAAATTCAATTTTTTTCTTTCTTGATTTATTAAGACAAATATTTTCAAATAAGTCCTTTGGATAATTCTTAAAAATAACTGGCATATCCAATTGGGAAGCTGTGTCTTTTATTAAATCATTGAATTTATTATCGGGTGAAATAAATAAAATTTTTTCATTTGAACCTATAATTTGCATCAATTTTCTTTTAGCAAATACAATTTGATTATATGTTTTATTTAAATCAAAGATGCTACATAAATTTTCTGATTGTAAGGTGAAAGGTAACATACAAGGATCGTTATCTAAATAATTACACCCAATGTTTACTTTATTTTTTATAAAATCATTAAGTAACAAATTTGTGATTTGCATTTTATTAAAATGTATCTTATTTGTTGTATTACCCATCATTGGAAGATTTATTAATGTAGGTTTGCGAACTAAAGATCATAAGTTCTTACTTCTCCATTTATGAAAAACAAATACAATTTATTCTCTAAGTCATTGTATATAATTTCTGATACATGACTTGAATTATCCTTGAATAAATCTATAATATCACCGTTTGTGTTCCAAATGCAACAAGTGTTATCCCTTGAACTAGAGACAAAACTATTATCGGACAACCAACAAATGTTCTGGACTTTATCACTATGTCCAATGTATTTTTTGATAAGATTACCATCTATATCCCATAATATAATGCTCCCATCTTTACTTGAAGAAATGAAACGTTTAGAGTCAGGTGAGATTTCAATATCTGTAATCAATCCCTTATGATGTTTTAGTTTCCTTATTAACGGTTTTTCACTTTCATAATCCCATATTATAATTGTACTATCTCTACTCCCTGAAATGAAAATATGTAATTTTTCCGAAACATCAAGTACATCAACCATTTTATTATGTCCTCTAAAACTCCTGTATTTTTTTGATTCAAGGTCCCATAAATATACTATTGAATTCTTGCATGCAGCAAGCAATTTATATTTACCATTTATTATTTTCAAATCTCTAACTCCTCCGTTGTCAAAAATAATACTATCTTTAACATTTCCCTCGAAGTCCCAGATTCGAATAGAGTGATCATGAGAGGATGTAGCTATTATCTCAAATTTATTGGATATGTCAATTGCCGTAATATCTTCAACATTCCTAATCAAAAAACTAAAAGTTTTTTGATTATATATTGACAATGGATTATTGAAACTACCAATTATTTCAAAGTCGTCATCCATATAAACCGCAGAAATTTCAGTCATGTTAACCTGCTTTGGGACAAAATCGAATAACTTCAAATTGTATTTTAGAACAGATCCGTCCTTGTTAATTACCACAAATGTTTTATTGCTATTATATCTAAATTTTAAGACATCCGGCACTTTAGATGCGCATTTTAAAACGAACTCATTATTAGTTTCCAAATTACGAAAATAATAATTTCCGTCATAGCATAAAACAACTAACATTTTATTACAAATAGTGTGATCTCTAATTTTATTAAGGTATGAAATTGTTAAAGTATCGACTGGATTACTAAAGTTAAAATAGGTTATTGAAGTATTATTATTCGTAGTATAAAATATAGAATTGGAGTTTATAAAAATCTTTCCATTATTTGGATGGGTTTTTTGACAAACAGGGGAAATACTATCTAAATCAGGATCGTATTTGTAAATAATACTATCTGAACATATTAAAAAAGTTTGGTTTTCATCTGAAAAACAGTTTATTATTGTACTCCCAAGCTTTAATTGTTTTAAAATTTCCCCATCCATATTAAGAATGGAAAAATTGTTCGGTCTTGATACAATAATTATTTTATCAATAAATACTTTAATGTATGTTATAGAATCTGAAAAATATTTCAGCGATGTATCCTGAGTTGGTTGTATTATGTATAATGTACTATCCTCTCCATGAGCTGCACATATATGGGATTTTTCATTATAATCAAAACAATTTATTGTGTCGTTAATTAATAGTAATGATTTTTCTTTTGAACCGTATCTATGTAAAATTTCATTCGTTGTTGAGAAAACAAATCTATTCTCATCCAATATTTTAACATTTGAAATAGTTGTATCCAATTTTTTATCTTCGTATGGGGTTTTATCAATTAGGCTCTTATAATATACTATTTGCAATGCTTTATATTTATTGTATTTTTCTCGATATTTATTAATTGTATCATAGAGTTCTTGTGGATTTATTGTGTCATCCTGAATAAGTTCAAGAGAAGAAGCATAATCTTCTATTGTTGTAATATTTCTTTCTTCAAGTATTACCTTCTCTTTGTTATGATTGTAATTTAAAAAAAGGATAAAAAACATTGCGAAAAAAATCAATAGGAGTAATATTGATGTTATAGTTAGATAAAGTTTTTTCTTTCTTAATTTTTCATTATTTCTGCATTGATCTAAAAATTGATTTTCATTTTGAGTAACATTATCCCTATTCTTTGTCCAAGTCTCTGCTTCTTTTAATGAATTACCTTTTAGATTTGCGGCAAATGGATTTTTGTTTTGTTCTAACCATAATGAAATCGAATCATTAAATGGCCGATTATAAGTTTTCTCCATTCTTTCAATCCAAAGATCATTAAAATAATTTTGATAAATATTATTACTTATTATTAATAATTGATCTTGGCTTTTGATTAAACCAGAGTTTTTCAATAAATCTTGAATCTCATTATATTTATTATCAGGGATTTTTTCTTTTAAATAAATACGACTATATAATTCAATAGCTCCTCTTTCAATTTTTTCATCACCCATTAAGCATTTTTGAATATCCGCAAAATGAGTATCATTATTAATTGTTTTGTTTTCGGTTAATAAATAGTCCTTTACAATTTTGTAAACGAACGTATCAGTGTTATTAATTGTCTCTTCATATTCAATCTCGCTTATAATTTTACACAAATATTGAGTTAAATAAGGATGTCCATTAGTCCATGAATAGATAGAATTAATTAATTTTGTTTTATTTCCTTTAAACTTTGTAAACCCTTTTTCATAGGAAGAGAACTGATCACGTTTAATATAATCTAATTTGATTTGAATAGTATCATATAGCATTAAGTAAGGATCATTTAAAAGCTTGATTGGTGTTTTAACGCCAGATAGACAAAATGTTAGGTTTCCTAATTTCGCTATATTCGTTCTTAGATCGTATAAACTTTTAATCGTTGAGAATAAATTAATAATAAATTTTTTGTTTGCTTGCTCTCTAAATAATGAATCAATATCATCAAGAAAAATTATTAACCCTGAATCAGAATTAAATGTTAAATCAATCAAATAATCTAGGAAAACTAAATGTGCTGGATTAACATTTAGTTTTTCTTGATATTTGTAAATATCAAATTCTAAATCGAATTTATTGTATATCTTAGATAATAATTTAGAATAAAATTTTTCCTCTTCTGGTGTCACAGATTCAACTGAAAGACCTAAATATAATATCTTAAAAGTTTTTAGAGTTTTGATTTTATTAATTGTACTTTCAATTAAACTTGATTTCCCCATCTTCGGGGCTGACAATATCCAAGTATATTCACGCTTAATTAATGATTCCATTAATTCATCATCAACATTTCTCTTTAAATATGATCCGGAATTTGCTGCTAACTTTCTTCCTGTTACAAAATAATTCATTTAAGTATCCTCCACTTTGTATGTTATAGAAATAATTATTAAATTTAGTTTTTTCTTATTATATCTATGAATCGATCTATTTCATAAGCAAATTCATCATCAACAGGTCGCTTCTTTTCTTTATACTTATCCATACTTTTTTGAATTTGTCGCATTCTATGTTCTAATTCTAGTGTCAAATATCGGTGTTGTTCTTGTAATTTTTTTTGTTCATTAGTTAATAATGTTCTTTCTTTTAATATGTAATCAAAATATTCTTGCGGGAATAATGATTCTGGGTCTTTCAGTAATTTTTGATTTATTCTTGATAATTCTAGAATTTCTTCAAGAATTTTTTGATTGTAGCTTTCTGGAACTTCTTCTTTTGCAACTTCATCTTTAGTTTTCTTCTTTAGGGTATTTAAGTTTTTTTCTAATTCAGGATACCATCGCTTAAAAACTTTTTCAAAATTTATGTCTGATAACTTGTTTTCACCGCAAGCTTTTTTAATAGTTTTTATCAATTTTTTTATATCATCTTCTTCGAAAATTGTTGACTGAAATTGTAAAATTGGGCCATCGATTTTTGCTCTTTTAATATCAAACAAAAATGGACTAACGTATGTTCTTTCAAGTTTTTTCGACAAAGCACCTGCTTCAAAGTTTAACCACGGCGCATTTAAATTATCTTTGGTAACGCAAATTATTCCAAAAGCAGAGTCTTCTAATTCTTTTGCGATGTCAGTACTCCATCTTTTTCCTTTATCAATGTCTTCCGAAGATACGTAAGGTTCTACTGAATGAATTACTAAGGGAATCCATTCTCTTAATGTTGTTGCTACTTTATGGCTGGTTTGTCCTGACCAACTTAAAAATATTTTCATTTTTCTATATTTTTTATTTGTTATATTGTTGTCGTTTTGTATTGGCAATAATGTAAAGTACATATTCGGCAATAGCCGAAAACAATACTTAATTGTTATGTGTTGTAGTTAATCCCAATTATCCTTTTCATCATAGGTATATATGTTATTATTTAAATTTTCGGTATGAACATTAAAATCTGCAATTGCTTTTTTAACAGCATTCAGTTTTAAAGGAATAAATAAAGTTTTAGTTTTTCCTTCCTCCATTTTGGTTTTCAATAATTTAGGAAGTTTATTTTTATGAGAACTTGAAACTGATTTTATTACAGTTTGGTCTGGATATACAAGAATTATGGGTAAATCATAAGCTTCAATTGCTTTCTCTATTTCAAACTCTACAACATCACTACTATTAATAGTGTTTTTAGTGACAATTAATAACAAGACTTTGGAAACTTTTAATCTAGCTTGTAGTTTTGGAAATAACGTTTTTTCTTTATCACTTGTGTCTCTTACAGATGATGTTTTTGAGTGAGAATCAGCAAATGAGAAATCTATATTCTTGTTTTCCTTCCACATTTTAAAAGTATTAAAATATTTAATGTCTGATTCAGTTGGATTTGTTGTTCCACAACCATTAAAAGCTACATATATTCCTGTTCTATTTGACATAATCTTATGATTTAAAATTTTGATTTAATTTCGAATAAATTAATTTCTTCAAATATACTTTTATGTAAAACAATATTAATTTGAGTGTTGTAGGCATTATCAAGATTTGATAACTTTAATGAATTTAGAATTTGCTCAAGATAATCCTGAAGTTTTAAGTCATTTCCTATTCTTGAAATTCCGGAACCAATTAATGGAATATTGATATTACGCTGAGCATAAACTCTATTAATTTCTTTCCATAAATTATCCAAGAACAATAAATACTCTCCTTTTGTAAGGTATGCTCTATTCTCAGTATCAAAACGTGTAAATGCTGTTAAAATGTACTGATTGTCAACTTCAATGGTAGTTCCTAATTCATATTTCATTTTTTTCCCAACTGACCTTGAATCGTTAGTTGCATAGGGTTTGTTATTTAAAGCTGATGAAATTTGTTTATCTAAGTTCGCAATCGTAGGATAATATCTTTTAATGAATCTTCCATTCAAGGTGTTTTCTGCAATGATCTTGTTATCTACTAAAGTATCGAAATACTCATTAAAGGGAATAAGCTTTAATCCTTGAGAGTTAAATATATCTCCGTAGAAAATATTAATTTTTATTCCTTTTATTATTAATTGAATATTATTCGAGTGATTAGCTTGATATAAAAAATAAACAAAAATCGTAATGATAAAAACAAGAAAGGCAATTCCAATCCAGACTTTCCAGTCATCTTTTATTGTAAGAAAAATTGTAAGAAAACTTGTAAATATTCCTATAGTTCCTAATACTGCAAGATAATTTTTCCAAAGTTTTGTATTAAATGCTGTTACTTTCATATTTATCTTTTACTTTTATACCTAATTCTAAATATAAATCCCCCTATTACAAATATCCGCCCAATATTGGTAAAAAACATACGTTATAGTGTGTAAATGTCCTATTTGTCCTCTATTTTTCTTAATAATACTTCGCATAATTCCTGTATTTATTTTAATACACTTATTTTAATTCATTTTTTATCCCAACAAAATCAAGCCTTAAAACATTTTAAAATTGTGTCCTACAAAATAACATAAAATATTTCATATAGCCAAATAAAATATAAATGCATGCTATTTATTACCGAAAATAAAAAGAACTATCATTATCAAATCTCAATTCTTCCTTCCTTACTTTTTTCTTTTCCCAAAAGTTTTCAAGTTTCATGTACATAATCATCTTTTTCTATACGTCATTATTTAACTTTTTGATCAATTCTTCTGTATCAAAATCTATTTTTGAAAATGCAAACCATTTTTTTCCAAGATCTTTCATCGATGCTCCGATATGGTAAACCTTAGTTTTGTCGATAATTAAAAACCTATCGTGTGATTTTGTGTAAGTTTTCATTTCAATTTTCGGATATTGCTGATTGTGTTTTAGCAGGTCGAGTTTGATTTGCTTTGTTAGTTTGGAAGTAAAAATTCTTGCTTGCACTCCGGATTTTCGTTTTGCTAACATGGAAAGTACGGTTTCATCCACATAATTGTCAATCAAAACTATGGATTCTTTTGCTGATTTAATGAGATTGGTTACAAAAACATAGGCATCAAAAACCTGCCCATCAAAAAAGATGCCTTCATTTGGAGGCAGGCTGGTTTTAATCTGCAAATCAAATTCATTAACTTTTTCTTTCAAATAATGTACATCATTTTCAATTCTATCCATACGCTGATCAACAGCATAGCCTTTTAACAAATAATCCTTTAGCACATTATTTGCCCATATACGGAATTGAGTGCCACGGATAGAATTAACTCTATATCCGATGGAAATAATCATATCCAGATTATAATGTGTAATTTTCCTTGAAACAGTCCTGTTGCCTTCAATTTGAACTGTTCGGATTTTCCGAACAGTTAATTGCTTTTTCAATTCATGGGATTGGAAAATGTGCTTAATGTGTTCACTTATATTTGCTTTGCTACTATTAAAGAGGGAAACAATTTGTGTCTGAGTAAGCCAAATAGTTTCTTCCTCAATTCGTACTTCCAATCGTGTAGAAAGATCATCCGCCTGATAAATGATTATTTCGTTTTTCATTTCTTAAAAACACTCAATTTATTTTTTCTCTGATAAGCAAATTAAAATAATATTTTCTCTTTATTTTTTTCTTATTTCTATATATTTTTCTTAAAAACTTTCATTTTTTTGTTTTTTAAGTCCAATAAAACCAAGCCGTAAAACATTTTAAAATTGTGTCCAACAAAGTAACATAAAATATTCCATATAGCCAAATAAAATATAAATGTATGCTATTTATTACCGAACACTAAAACAAGCTAGCGGGATCAAATCTAAAATCAAAAATCTCAAATCTAAAATGTTAGCATTTCGTGCATAATTCGTTCCTTTTTGTGTTATTGGATTGCAAATTCATCCTAATCAGCTTGCTAATCATCTCATTGGAAACATCTTCGGTAATACTGAAGTCACGTGAATTTGTGACAACAACATAAGCTTTGTTTAATTTTGGTGCAATCATACCGGGCGCTTTTCAATCATTCACAATTTCGGAAAGTGCCTGGGAAATTATTTATGATTTATTTGATTCCGATTTTGTTCGTGCACTTATAAAATTAAGAGTAAAAATGGAATGCATTAATAAGAAATAGTTTCATGTCATTATTGTTTTTTGAGTTCTTCAAAAATATCTGTAGAAACCCAAAAGATATCCTGCCCAGGAGTATGACGCATGAAAAATAAATATTTTCCGTCGGGAGAAACGGTTGGAAATCTTTCTACCTTGTCCGTATTGACAAGCTCTCCCATATTTATAGGAGTTCCCCATTTGTCGTCCTCAGTTTTGAAACAAACGTAAATATCAAGACTTCCAAAACCATCTTTATGTCTGGCTGAAAATAAAAGATAACTTTCATCAGGTGAAACATAAATTGCAAAAACCGGTCTAAAATCAGGATGAATAATTACCGTATCCGGCTGAGAAAATTTACCGTTTGAATATTTAAACTTCAAGGGTTTTTCATTCCTGTTGTAATAGTAATTACCCATGTGATAGGCATATCCATCTATGGTAAATGAGGGTGTCCAATCTCCATCTGGAGTATTTAAAGGTTTACCTGCATTGATAGGTTTGCTCCAACCATTTTCTATTCTGTCGACATACCAGACATCTTTTTTGCCAAATCCTCCCTCAATGCCTGTAGAATAAAAATAAAGCCTGTTTCCGTCAGGACTAAAACTGGGGCCTCCATTTAAGCAAGTTAAATGATCTTTGATAAAATCTGCAATGGCAGGTTTGGACCATGATCCATTCTTGAATTCTGAAAAATAGATTTGTTCAGAATTCTTCATTGAAGTGTCAGCGGGTGGGTACTTTGAAGACCAGGCCGACCAAAATATTTCATCTCCTCTGGGAGAGATAGCTACCTGGCAATGTTCTGCCCAGGTACTATCAGAAACAATGCCGGGAGCAAATACTTCAGGGATTAAACCCGGAGGAGTGAGGCCGAAATAGGCATCTTTGGTTTCATTTAAATAATTGCTTTCAAACGCTTTGTTAAGCCATATTTCGACGAAACAAGGAGCAGAGGCATAGCTATTCTTAGGGTCTAATCTTACATTTACGATAACAGCATCTATTTTGCCATCTTTATTTATATCACCTAGCGCTATTGCTGCACTATTTGAATTGCCTAAGCTGAGACCACTGTCAGTGAAATGTCCTTTGCCATCATTAATCCAAACCTTGTTGGGGGCTCCATCGCCCATAGGAACTTCACCGTAGCAGATAAACAAATCAAAATCGCCATCACTATCAAAGTCGGCAGTTTTTGCAGCGTTGGAATTATTACCAAGTACTTGACCGCTATCTTTAAAGTTTCCTTTCCCGTCATTAAAAAATATCATATTTCCGGCATCACATATTACTGGCAAGAAATAAATCAATGTCACCATCATTATCAAAATCACATAGAATAGCATTTCGACTTACTGCATCAGAAATATCATGACTCCTTTCAGTAAAATTATTTTCCTCACTGCCAAACCAAATTTTGTTCGCAGCATGCTTCATCGTAGGAGGTGGTGTGTGTGGAATAGCTACATAAATATCGGTAAAACCATCACTATTAATGTCACCGAAAGTATAACTAGCCTGTCCCCAACCTCCCAGACTTTTACCCGAGTTTGTGAAATTAGCTTTCCCATCGTTAAATAAAATTCTATCTGTTGTTGTAGAACAACTTATGATGTCAATATCTCCATGATTATCCACATCCGCTAATACAGACGAGTACATTAAGATATCAGAGGAAAGCTTGATTTTGAAAGCATAATGATTGTCCCCATCGTTAAGATAAATGCTATCTTGGCAGACCACATCTACAAATCCATCACCGTTGAGATCTCCAAAACTTGCAAAAATACCAGAGCCAAAGCTGAGCTTTGTTTCAGAAAGATTTCCATTACCATTGTTTAGCCATGTTTTGCTAGCAAAATATGCATCCAAATTGCCATCCCCGTTAATATCTACAAGTTTGATATCCCAGGAATTAGTAGCTTGTATGCTTTGCCCATTTGTTATAACTGATACTTGAGCTTTGATCGTATTAACTTGCAATGAAAGTATCACAAGGCAGATAGTTAAAACTTTTGAAAATTTTGCAGTTGATCTGCAATGTTTTTTATTCATTTTTTCATTGTTTTTTGTTTTTAATTAGACATTGAAAATGCTGCATTTTTTCATTCATATCTTAAAGCATCTACCGGCTTGCTTCTAGCTGCTTTAATCGATTGATAACTAATTGTTAAGAAGGCAATTGTGAAAGAGATCAGTGTAGCACCAAGAAAAATCCACCAACTCATTTCCGTTCGATAAGCATAGCCATCTAACAATTGACGACCTAAGTACCAGCTTAATGGCCATGCGATAATATTCGCAATTATAATCAGCATAATGAATTCTTTCGACATGATCATCACGATCCCACTAACTGAGGATCCTAAAACTTTACGAATTCCTATTTCCTTTGTTTTTTGCTCTGCCAAAAAAGAAGTCAATCCAAATAATCCTAAACTTGAAATGAATATAGCTAGAAAAGCAAAATATTTGAATAACTCTCCACTTTTCTCTTCTCTTTCATACATTTCACCATATCTATCATCCATGAATGTATAGGCAAAAGGATAATTTGGAAATACCTCATCCCATTTCTCTTCTATAGAAGCTATGGTGGCTTTTACATCACTTTTATTAAGTTTAATTAGTATAAATTGACAATATTCAGGAGCTTCAAAAATCGCAAGAGGGCTTATTTCCTCACTCATATGTTCAAAATTATAATCTTTTACTACTCCAATGATTGTAAAACGACTATCCTCACCCCCACCCCAGCTGAGCCAAGATCCAACAGGATTCTCTAATCCCAAAACTTTTGCCGCACTCTCGTTTATTACAACTGCTGAGCTATCCGTTCCATATTCTTCAGAGAAGTATCTACCTTCTGCCATGTTCATTCCCATAGTTTTTTCAAAATCATAGTCCACAGAACTATAACTTATTAGAATATCCTCTTCTTCGGCTTTGCCATCCCAATCAATAGATCCTGTATTGCTATTGACCATAAATGGTAATGAACTTGTTCTTGAAACATATTCTATTTTAGGATTAGTTAATAATATAGGTTTTAGAACCTCAAACTTTTCATTCACTTCCCCCTTCATTCTGATAAAGATTACATTATCATTCTGTAATCCAATATCTCTATCTTGAATAAAACTTAATTGCTTGAAAATAATAATGGTTCCGATGATAAGAATTATGGATAGCGAAAACTGAAAAACAACCAAAACTTTTCTAAACATTGCACCAGATTTTCCTTTACTGGTAAATCCTTTTAAGACAACAATAGGTCTAAATGAGGATAAATACAATGCTGGATAACTACCTGCAATCATTCCTGTAAACAGAGTTAAAGCAATTAAACCTCCTACAATTATAGGATCTGCAAAATCAAATATTAGTTCTTTTTCAGTAAATAAGTTGAAAGAAGGTAATATTAAAGAAACTAATAAGATAGCAACAAACAATGATAAAAAAGAGGTAAATATTGACTCTCCAATAAACTGATTTACAACATGTTTTCGATTTGCACCCATCACTTTCCGAAGGCCAATTTCTTTAGACCTTTTAGCCGATCTCGCGGTAGCAAGGTTCATAAAATTAATGCATGCAATTATAAGAATAACACTCGCAATAAGAATGAACATATAAATGGTAGCAATCATTCCACCACCAGAATAAGAATACAAATGAATCTTAGTCAGTGGCCATAACCAAAGTTCTACAGTAGATTCTGGTTTCTCAGAAGCAATTGGGTAGAAATTTTTAAGTTTAGCTTCAGCAGCATCCCATGATATTCCTTCTTTAAGCAAAACATAAGTTCCAAAAGAATTCCAACCATACTGAAACTTTGTATCTAGATCCTTTTCGAGATGTTCAAAAGGAATACATACATCAAATCTAAGTGAAGTATTTAAAGGAATATCCTTAAATACACCACTCACTTTAAAGTTTTTATCACTACTGAATTTCAATACCTTACCAATAGCATTTCCACTTCCAAAGTATTTCTCTGCAATTTTCTCTGAAATAACTACTGAATAGTAATCATCGAATATAGCATTTGGATCGCCAGCTATAAAATCTACTGTAAAGACAGAAAATAATTCCTTATCAGCATATACTATTTCTTCAGAAAATTTCTTTTCCTCGTACTGAATAATCATTCCTGAATATTTAAATCTAAAGGATTCTTCAACTTCAGGGAAATTCTCTTTGACTGCTGCAGATAAAGGGCCAGGCATTGAAAATGTATTCATGGGCCCACTACTATAGAATTGAGTTTGACCCATTCGATAAATTCTGTCAACATTCTTATGTGAATGATCATAGCTGAACTCATATTTTACCCATAAAAGTATCAGGACAACACTAGCTAAACCAACAGCTAATCCTAAAATATTTATAAAAGAATATCCTTTTTGACGGAGTATGTTCCGAATGGCGATGGTGATATAATTTTTAAACATACATTAAATTATTAATTGTTTGGGTTTGATTTATAATAATGATTACTCTTAGATTGAAGAAAGGTTACAATACATCTACGTTTAAGGCAAATTAATATGAGTCATTTGAATTCCTGAAGATATTTCAATCAATTCTTTTTGATAATAATGAATCCTTGTCATACCACGTAATTGTTTCAAGTGGATATATGGATGCATCATATGGGTCATTAACAGTTATATTTGCACGTATTGCAGCATCTTCGTTAACTTTAAAAAGATCAAAGATGCAGCTTCTGTAATATTTGTTTTCGCCATCAATCAGGTAGTGTTCAAGACTATAATCATTAGTCCAATGCTCCATATCACGTTCTGACAAATCTGTAATTTTCGCTTTTAACTTTTTATAAACTTCAGCATAAGTTAAAGTGTATTCTCTTTTTACTGCTAACATGTCATTTAATTTCCCTTGCAATAAATTTGTTTCATCAATTGAAAGAGTTGATTTGTTCTGCAGTTTAAGTTCAATTATTTTATTGGCTTTTGAGAATTCACCATTATGAATTAATCGATCCAATTTCTCAGTTTCACTACCACAGGAAAATAGTATTACTGCCAATAATAAGGTCATTTATCTCATTTTTGATTCTCTTTTAGTATAAAATTTAGAAGTATTAAAATAATGACTAAAAAAATGATAAAATGTTACAATAGAAATCTGGAGTGAGCCACAACCCTTGAATATGCAATTGGTCCAGCATTTTTATATTGAAGTATCACAAGTGTTGCGATTTATTCAATCAGTTCATTTATTAGGGTTTTAATTTCATTATCCGTGGTTCCCTTCCCATATCCATTAATGACATTTCTAATTGTTCGATGCTCATCAAGGATAAAGAATACAGGAAAAGAATTAATAGAATAGCTTTTTAAAACTTCTTTCGTTGATAGCAAAAACTTATACTCGAAGTCATTTCTATTCATATAATTTTTTAACACATTCGTATTTCTGCTTGAGCACTCAATCGCCACAAAATCAAAATCTTCTTTATTATAACTTGCAGATAACTCTTTTAGGAATGGGATTGAAGCTTTACAAGGCCCACAGCTTACACTGGTAAATTGTATCATTGATACTTTACTTTTCAGGTCTGTTAAAGAGAATGGTGATTTATCGTCTGTTTGCAAAGTCCAGTCGGGAGCTTCTTTGCCGATTAGCTCATTTTTCGTCTTTCTTTTTCCACCCAAGCTATAGGATTCGATTTTATAATCATCGGGGAAATAATCCGAAGCTTTAAAGTCCTTTATATCAATAATATTCAGTTCAATGTCTTCACAAATTCTTACAGATATATTGTGATACATTTCTCTCCTAATTTTTTGAGGCAGGTTGTTCGTTTTGTCTATCCAAATTTCATAGATAGAAGTATTATCGCCAAAACTATATGGTGATATTGGCATACGGAAAGCTTTGCCAAAGAATTCAATTTGATTTTCCTCATAAATTACTAATTTCAAATAAACAGAATCTTTCAGATCTTTTATGTCCAATGAAATACTATCTTGTGTTTCAAGTGCGTATCTAAGGATGCTTTTTGCAGAATTAAAAAAAGGTGGTGTTAAAGGCCTAAATGGGAATCGATTTATATTAAAACTATCAAGGACAATCCTTTTTTCGTCATTATAAACAAGCGCTCTCATTTGGCCATCGTAGCAAAATTCAAGTATTGAAGTATCTGCATTATTTAGTCTTACAAACGTTGAACCTATTGTGGTATCTGATGGATTATTGTATTCTTTCACAAAGGAATAATAAATATCCAAAGCTGCCGTATCTCCCGGATACCAGTTCTCAATAATTAACTTATATGATGCTGATTCTATTGTTTCAAGTTTATTTAGAACTTTTTTCAGGTAATCTGTTGAAGTGTAATTATTCGTGCAGGCATTCAAAAGGAATATTATAAATGTAAATGCAAGGACTTGTCTATTCTTCATGTTTGGATATTTAAAATTTCTTCAATTTATTTTCTCTTATCAATTTTAACGTGTACTCCAAAGTGTATTCCCTGTCGTTAAGCAAGTCATCCAATGTTGGTGTTATATTAAAATCCGGAAACACTCCATTGATCTGATCATTATTATTGCAAGGCATATAAACTATTGACAGTGCCGTTACGCAAGTTATTTTGGTTTCAGGTAAACTAAATTGATTCTGATCGCCATTGCTCAATAAGGGTTGTCCTGATTCTTCTCCAACGATAAAGCCATTCTGATAGCACTTGGCTGCTGCGGGAAAACAGGTCCCGGTAGAATAAGAAACAGGTCCTGTTAAAACATAGGTTAACCCCGAAAATCGATTTTTACGATCAGCACTACGCTCAGGATATTCTTGAATAAAATAGCCATCCTGAATAATACCTTCTGTTTTTTTGTTCTCTATAAATTCTTTTGTTAAGGGACTAATTTTGGTCTTTTTCTTTTCCATCAAACCGTATGGTTTATTGGTAAAATAAGACATCAGGGAATCTGCAAGATCGGTTAAGCCCCCACCTCTAAGATTATCTATAATCACATATTTTATTTGTTTCTCGGAGATTACGGTAAATGCTGAATCCATGAAACGCATAAAATCCTTCGGAGGCATAAACATTCTTTTATAGATGTAAGCTATATCATCGTCGTAAAACCGTAACTCAAACTTTGGTTTTGAAGCCTCTTGAAAGTCGTCCCATTTTGCACCCTTTAATTTTAATTCAGATTTATTCACGCTAATACTAATATCAGAAAATGAACCATAGACCAGGGCCATATAAATATGAAATTGTTCTTCAAGCCTTTTTGATTTATAAGATTCTTTTTCACCAGGGATATACCTAATTAAATTTCTGATGATATCTTCAGACGGAATCCCATTTATTTTTTCGATGACTGAACCTTTAATCAGCGCTTCATTTTCAGATAGGTTTTCTTTAATGTAAAGTGAGTTGTTGAAAATAATCACCTTAAAAGGAAACAAAGGGCTTTCTTCATTATCGTATAATGGTCCATTATATAAAAGGGATGTATGCCCATCAATAGAGACAATGGGTTGCATAATCCTAAAAAAATCGAGCGAAGACATGGGCCTGGTGACACTTTTCTTTATGCTATCTATCTTACTTTTTAAACTATTGGCTTCGTAATGGTTTAGAAATGTAGGATGGCCATCCTTTAATTTGGAAATCAGCGTGTCGATATCTGCCTTTATTTGCCTTGGCTCAAAAAGCTGTAGAGTCTCTTTTTGTCCAAATAAAATAGCCGGAATTATCAAAATCCAAAGAATAAGTATTTTTTTTCTATTTTTTTTCATTGGTAATGGCTTACATCTATAACTAAGATTTTAGTTGATTATTATATAAATGGAATTAATACTCCAGATTTATCCTGATCAAGCCTTATGCCACGAATTGTATGCTGCAGAATGAGTGAACTATACGAGCTAATGCATTGGAAAATTATAAAATATGTGTAAACATGCTTTACAACAACTGTACGCCTAATTTAAACAATCTGCTATTTTTCGTTCATATCGATTTTCATTAAAATATTCATATTCGTACTATCAATTTCAGAGTATTTTTTATTTAAAGGGAAATCAGGAGATGTGCTTATAAATGACACTACTAATTTACTTATTTATTATCTAAATTCAATTCCATCCTAATTATCTTATTCGCTATTTCTAAGCAAACATCAGGTGTAGAACTAAAATCACACGAATTTGTAGCCACCACAAAAGCTCTATCTAATTTTGGGGTGACTAAAACTGAAGCATACCAAATTTCATTGGATCCTGCATGGTTAAAGGTAATTCCTTTTGCCCAAGCATGTTCTGCAACACCCCAACCTCCAGCGTAGAAGTGGCCGCCAACAGGTTCAATTAATTTATTCAAATATTTGCGTTCCAAAATAGGGTTTTCGTTAGTTAATTGAAGGGAAAGAAATTTAGCCCAGTCAGCTACGCTACAATATATTCTACCTGCAGGACTTATAGCTTCTTCATAGTAAGCTTCACTTGGCCGCCATTTCCATAAATATTTATGGTGGCCCCAAGGCTGATCTATAGATTTGTTTTTATTGGGATTACCAAATCCGGCAGTAGACATCCCTAAAGGATCGAACAAACGTTGTTTCATTAAAACTTCCCAGCTTAAGCCCGTTATTTGTTCTGCCATACAAGCGGCAATCATATATCCAAAATTTGAATAATGGAACTTATCAATTTCATAGGTAGCTGGTGACTTAAAATTATCTTCTAAAATTGCCAAACGCCTTGCTTTAATTTCTTTCGAACTGAATGCGCCCTCATCCGCTGCATTTTTCGGAATCCCGGCACGGTGGGTAAGTAGTTGCCATAGTGTGATTTTATGATAATCTGTATGAATCTTGTTTTTTAGTTCAGGAATAGCTTCTATTAGTTTCGTGTTCCAACTAAGCTTCCCTTCTGCTACCAAAGTGGCGATCATTGTGGATGTCATTGCTTTTCCACATGAACCAAGATGCATCACATCATTAGTGCTAAACGCAATACCAGAACGAGCTTTACGCTCTCCTGCAGAACCTATGGCAATTACACCTTCGCTTGAGATTATTGCAGCAATCATTCCGGGTGCTTTACCATCATTTACTACTTTTGTAAGGATGTGCTGAATGGAATCAGATTTCTTTGATTCTGATTTTGTTTGCGAATAGATAGCTTGATTTTCAGCCGGGCTATCTGTTGTTTCGGCAGATAAACAACTTGTTAGAAATGCGAGAAAAAGCAGTGTCAGAATATTAAATATATAATTACGCATAATGTTTTATTGTATCTAATTGTTTATCAGGTTTATTGCAAATTCAATTAATTTGTCTTTATCCTGAATAGGTTTTTTAGGAAAAGATTTGATATAATAATCAGGTGAGATACCAATTCCTTCCCAACAAAATCCATTTTTATCTGTGTGTAAACTATATGGGATACAAACATTCCATCCACAAGGCAAAACTCTCCATTCTGAGTCTGCATATGCACCAGAAGTATTATCTCCAACTAATTTAACATTTGGGATTTCTCTCATTGCAAGGGCAAAAACTTCTGCTTCACTAAATGATGTATTATCTATTAACAGAATAACAGGCTTCGAATAGTTAACCGATTCATTGGGTTCTATATACCATTTTTTGTTAACTGTAAAATCATTGTGCCCCGATCCATTTTTATAAGCAGATATCATATAATGTCGTTTTTTATCAGCAAAATAATTAGCAATTGCATTACCTACAATATCCTCTCCTCCTGTATTTCTTCTAACATCAATTATTAATGCTTTTGATTGAGAAAAGTATTGGATTATACTATCCATATTATCCTGAGTTTCTTTTAAATTTTTAAATTCTGTAAAATGAAAGTAACCAATACTATCTTGAATCCATCCATAAGAAAACATGTTAATAGAATTCACTCTATTTCTAAAATATTTTTCTGAAACGGGCAATGAATTAAGTATACTTAAAGTGGAGTCAAAACCAATATCATCAAATAGATAACCAAATAAACCGGCTGAGAAATGTTGCTCAGGGTTTTCTTTAGCAATTTGAACATGGTTGTCATTTAAATGCTTGAGCATCTGACTTACAGTATTGAACAATTCGCTTTCAGATATATTTTCATTTATTCTTGGTCTATATATCTTATAAAGCTTGTTCCAGTCAATATCTTTAACAGCAAATCCACTGTAAAGCGTATCGTATGAATGCCATACTTGATCAAAAACAGAAACTGGATCATTTTGTGCAAAACTTCTGTTTGAAAACAAAAGCGAAACAAAAAACAATGAATAAAAAAGATTTCTCATAGTTTACTCTTTAATTTTCTTTGAAAATTCAGGTTCAGCTCCTCTGAAAGTCATCATAAACCCACTAATTTTTTTGTTTTTTCCCACAACAAATTCGATTACTAAATCATCGTCTTTAGCAAAAAAAACAGTCTCTGTTTCTGGATAAAGAGCTATAATATTTTGAGGAGATTTCAATTTTAGCATATCATCTTCTAAAATTAATTCCACTTCCATTTGAAAAGATTTTATAAAATACGAACCGGTGTATTTGGATAAGATATCACTTGAAACTTCCACTATCTTCAAATTATCAGGGTTATACGACATAGCTGCCAAGGTTTTAAGTATATCTCTACCTAAATCAAAATATTCTTCTATGATTTTGGTATATACAATGTCTCCCTCATATCCATTTGTGAAAACAATAATCCCTCGTTTTGAAACCGGGAGTAAAACAACTATGGTCTGCACTCCGCTTGAACCACCTTCATGCACCAGGGCATATTCTTTGTTGGGTAAGTTTCTGATTATCTCCCAACCTAATCCTTGATCAACATTGTTTTTTATTTCTACTTGGGAACTTATCATATTATTAAACAATTCTTCAGATAACCCTGCTCCATTCATTACATCAATTCCAAATTTAGAATAATCTTCAATTGTTATTAGCAAGCCTGCTGCAGCAGAAGTTCTCATTCCTCTTTGATATTTATATTCCTCTCTTTGGGCATTATGCCGAAAAGCAAATCTCGATTTATCAATAGTATCTTTCCACCTATACTTTGTATCTTTCATCTTTAGTGGCTTGAACAAAACAGAATCAGATAATTCATCTAAAGATTTCTGAAATTTTTGTTCTAATGCTTTTTTTAAATATTCAAATCCTTCGCCTGAGTAGTTATGTTCAGCACCTGGTTCAAAAAGGAATTCAAGTTTATTTGATACAAGGTCAGTACGCCAATTGGGAAAACCTGATTGGTGACTTAATATATGTCTCGTTGTAAGGCTTTTATGCCTGTTATCATCTTTAATATCAGGGTCAATCCAATAGTGATATAGTGGTTCATCTAAACTCCATTGTCCGGATTCAATTAGTTTTAATGTAACCATTGTAGTTATAGTTTTAGTAACAGAAGCAATAGCAAAAATTGTGTTATCATTGACAGGCACTCCCTTTCGTTGCTCACCAAAAACTTTGCATTCAGTTATTTCTCCGTCTTTAATTATGCCTATTCCAACAGCTGGTACATTATATTCGTCTAACCAGTTTAAAATTTCCTTTTGGTGTTCAAGTAAATTATTTTCATTCTGTTGTGCTTTAATGCTAATTGCTGAGACAATTACAGCGAAAATAATAAGACTAAATTGTTTTTTCATTTTCATTAAATTTTTTATGTACGACAGTTGGAGTTACTATTTTGTTACATTCTTTCTATGCTAAAATCGTATCTAACTGAAAATATTAATCCTTGATATTTAGCTAGATATATTTTGTCAATTTTCTTGCAAAATTTGGATCAATTGGCTGTAACTAGTATATCAATGTGAATTAATCTTCTGATTTAAGCCCTGTAGTTTCTCGTCCACCTTGTAATAATGTCATTTGCATTTTTCCATCATCATTTAAATTAAACGTGATTTGAGCTACGAATGTTTTTATATAAAAAATGTTTTCAGATCTTGGATAAATTTCAAATGGATCTTGACCAGATGTCTGAACTTTCATTTGCTTACCATCTTTAGTGACAGTTAAAGCAAATCCAGGCAGTTCATATTTTCCTATATAGCTTTCCAGAATGGCGTCTTCAACAGTCACATCTTTGACCACCAAACTCTCCGTATCCACTCCTAATTTTTTAAGCATTTCAATGCCTGTAGTATTACCGGGATTGAGTTCGACAGATTTCTTATAGTTGGCAATAGCTAAGGCATTTTCATTGTTCTTCATCAATGCTTCGCCATAACTGTCATAAGCATTTGAAGAATTTGGAAACGCCTCCGTATTTATTTTGAACACAGAAATGGCTTTTTCAACTTCTTCTTCTCTCAGGTAAGAATAGCCTAGCGAATTCAATTGATTCTCTTTAAAATCATATTCGTCAGTTTGATTTTCTTTTAATTCCCAGTAAGTTTTTGTGGCTGTTTCAATCCCCTCATTTTCAATGATTATTTTAAGATTAGCTCCAATGGGTATATTTGGTTTGTTTAAGGCTGATGCCGGATGTAATAAATGCATTCCGATATCATAGATATTAGCAGTCGAATTGGATAGGACTACCACACCTTTATCTCCACCCTTGATAAAACCTGCAAATGTTGCATAGCCTCCTGTACCTCCAGTATGCAAAACAATTTCCAACTCATCACGCAACCTAGTATGCCATGCCAATCCTACAATTTGAGTACTGCCTTCACTTCTTGAATTCTTGTGTGACAACTGCATTGCTGAGTACAGATTACTTTTTTTTATGCCCATATTGACCGCCAAATAATTAAGCATATCAACAGCAGTAGAACGAATAGCTCCAGCACCGGCTAAAGTATTATTCAAATCCCAATTTTCTACCTCAAACCCATTGCTATGTCCCATAGCCAGGTTTTCTTTCATTTTAGGCGTAAAGAGAATGCGGGTATTTTCTAGTTCTAAGGGTTTGGCAATAACCTCCACCATTAACTCCTCATAACTCATTTGACGCTTATTAGCCAGCACATGTCCTAACAAACCTTGAGCATAATTAGAGTATTCGTATTCAGAACCAATGTCCCGGGTAAGTTCATAGCCATCCAGGAAAGCGTATAATTTTTCTTCTGAGTAATCTGCAAAAGGATTTCCACGATTTGGGGTTAAATTATTAGGAATATAAGGTAATGAGGAGGTGTGATTGGACATATGATATAATTTGATTGATTCCCCATTTCTAGTGGGGGCTGTGATGCCTTCCGGTAAAAGCTGTTGCAATGGATCATCCAAATTCAACTCACCTTTCAAAACCATGTCTGCTAATAAAATTCCCGTAAAGGTTTTTGAAATAGAGCCAATTTCAAAGACAGAATTTTCATCAACAAGCTCATTGGTCTTCAAAGATTTTACACCATAACTATAATAAGTTGTCCCCTCAGAAGTGATTATTCCTACAACTATTCCTGTATTAATCCCATTGTCAACACGAAATTTGATATTTTCCTTGACTTCTTCTGAGATGTCGTTGTTTTGTGCCACACAAATAGGACTAATACCTATAAATAAGGCGATAAATGCTAATATGTAAATTTTCATTGTATTAAGTTTTTATTGATTATTTTATTTGTACTTATTTAATCTTCTATTTTTTTACAAATATTGTCACCATTTTGATGTAAAGTCAAACTTTCGACTTCTCCAGCTTCATTTATATTAAATGTAAGCTGAGCCTCAACTCCCTTTAGAACAAATTTATTTGGGGATATTGGGATTATGGGTATTTCCCCTTGACCGGTTACTTGCACTTTTAATTGACTATCATATTTAGTAATAGTCAAGATTAAGCCCACCATTAGTTCATATTTACCAACATAGCTTTCCAGAATGGCATCATCAACAGCTACTTCTTCATAAACAATTTCCTTTTTTTGTTCGGGTATAGCATTTAACAACAATCGACCTACCATAGAATAAGTGGGAGGTTCCATAATGGCATTTTTAGTTACAGGGAAACCAGTATTTCCTACTTCTCCACGCTGGCCTGCTTCTGCAACAAAACTGATATTTCCCAATTTGTCAGGGTGAATTCTAAACATAAAACATGAACCTAAGTAGGTTGAATAAAGGAGTTTACTATTTTTAATATCGATTACAGAAACAAAAGATTTCCTACGACCAAAAAAAGTGGAATTGAAGGTCTTCTCATTGACTGGATAATCTGAATACAAAGCGTTCTCGGTAAGCGGAAAATCGGCAGAATTTGTCATTCCTCCAATAACAATGGTGTCTTTATTAAGAAAATGTGCAGACATAATATTATCGGCATCATTTCCTCCAAACAAAGAAGTGTATTCTAAGGTCATAGTTTCAGAATTAAATACAGATATAAAGCAATTCCGCTTACCTTTACCTTTTTTACTTATAACATTATCTATAACTGGTAAACCTTCTTCCATAGCGCTGCCACATACTATCAATCTGTTTGGCTTTGTCCACTTTATAGATGAAATCGGATATCCTCTACCAGCGAAATAGCTTAAATACAAAATCTCGGTACCTTTTTCGTTTATTTTGGCTATATAATGATCAATTTCTCCCTGAGCTTTAGGCATAATCATTTCTTTTCGAACAGCATTATCAGTTACAGGCAAGTCTGCTGTATAAGTACAGCCTGTTATATAGATATTATCTTTGTCATCAATAGCAAGTTCTGTAATAGATTCATATAGGCTGCTTCCAAAAATAGTAGAAAATAAAAGCTTTTCACCATCGGGACTAAATTTAGAAAGGAAACCATGCATCTTAGTATTCTTTTTGTCAATAACACCTTTTGTTAGAGGAAAGTCATGAGAGCAGGTAGTTCCCGCAATAATAATATTACCTTTAGAGTCAACCTTAATACCTCCAGTGTTTGCTGATTCTTCAACTTCACCTCCAATAAATGTAGAAAATATGATTTCAGTTCCAGTTGGGTTTATTTTAGTTAAGAAAACATCGCCAGCCCATTGTCCTTCACCATTAAAACTGGTATCATACACTCCCTCTGTTACAGGAAAATCTGATGAATGTGTTCCTCCTACTAAATAAATAAATCCTTGTTCATCCACTGTCATACCTGAATGATGTTCTCTTTTTGTACCACCAATTAATGTGGCAAAGACTATTTTACCTTCGGGTGTAAATTTTGCTACAAAGACATCTGCCTCACCCTTTAATTCCGTTTGATATGCTCCTTCAGTAGCTGGAAAATTTCGGTCTCTTGTATTTCCCGAAATATAAGTATAACCTTCACTATCGGCATAAATATCGAAACCTGATGCATGTTTATCGATATGTGAAAGATAAGTTGAAAAACCAAGAGTAAATACCGTAGTATCTGTCAGTTGGCTTGTCTGCGATTTTAGAATTCCTTGACTAAAAAGAATTCCAATTAAAATGAAACTAATTTTTTTTAACATAATGTTCTCTTTTAAATTTATTGTTTGCACTTAAAATGTGATTTAAATTTTTTACAAAACAAGTAATTTCAGAGCATAACTACACCCGCAAATGGGGGCAGGATTAGTGGCAAATCAGGACAAAGATGAAGTAAATGGAAGAAATAAGGATTTAAAGATTATTTGAATACTTAGCTGAAGGAGGAAGGAGAAACGCCAAAAAATTGTTTAAAGGCCTGGCTAAAGCGGTTGGTGTCTTCATAACCCACCATTAGGGCCACTTCGTTCACACGGTATTTTTTATTGCGCAGCAGTTCTGCAGCTTTCGACATTCTGGTGTGTCTGATTAAATCTATGGGGGATTTGTCGGTTAAGGCATTGAATTTCCGCAATAAGGTTCTTCTATGGACGCTCATTTTTTCAGCAAGGAATTCCACGGTGAACTGGCTATTTTCCAAATTGTCTTTTATTATGGACAAACAATCTTTAAGGAATTTCTTGTCAAATTCAGAATAAACGGAAGTGCTTCGATCCATGTCGGTGAAGCTAAATTGTTTGCGGGCATTTTCTCCGGTGGCAATAATGTTTTTCACTTTTTTAACCAGGAGATCAGTTTCAAATGGTTTAACGATATAATCATCCGCACCACAGTCATAACCATCAACAATGCTTTCGGGCGCACCTTTGGCGGTAAAAAGAATGATCGTGATATGACTTGTGTTCACATCATTTTTCAGGATTTTGCATAACTCATTTCCTTTTATCCCCGGCATCATAATATCACTGATGATTAAATCAGGTATATATTTTAATGCCATCTCCTTACCTTCCTGACCATCTTTGGCAGAAATAACCTGGTAAGATGGAGCAAATAAATCGCGTAAAAATTCACGCAGCTCAAAATTGTCTTCAACGATTAAAATACGAGGAAGGCCATCCATCTGATCGGATATTTGTTCTTCCAATTCGCTGAATAATTGTTTTCGGGCTTTTATTTCCATTGAAACGGGCTTCTCAGCTTGTAGTTTAATTGCATCACAAGGCAAGGCTATGATTACCGAAGTCCCTACATTTTCGATACTGGAGATTTCAATGCTACCTTTCATTAATTGAACCAGCTCTTTCACATAAGCCAGGCCGATGCCTGTTCCTTCAACCGAAGCATTTGATTGTTCAACCTGGTAATAGCGCTCTCCAAGTCTTTTAAGATGTTCATCGGAAATACCGATTCCATTATCTTTAATTTCAAGGTTTACCTGGCTTTCAATTACTTCAAGTTTGAATTTTACCAAACCTCCCTCCTTATTATACTTAAAGGCATTTGACAAGAGGTTATTAATAATGGATCGCAGTCTTATTTGGTCGAATCTTACGATTGCTTCACTTATATTCGATTCAAATTTAAGCTGGCAATTGCTTTGATAACAATACCCCTCAAATGAAGCAACAATTTCCCGGCAAAAAGCAATGATTTCGAAATCGGTTAAATCCAGTCCCAACAGCTTCTCATCCAGCTTTTGCAAATCAAGGACCTGGTTAAGCAATTCTTTTAACTTATTTGTATTCTTAAGTGCAGTTTGAAGCTGACTTTCAGTCTCAGGATTATTTTCATCTGTTTTAAGGATTCTTTCCAGTGGGGATTTTATAAGCGTAAGCGGAGTACGAATTTCGTGTGAAATATTGGTAAAAAAATCGAGTTTTCGTTTGCCCGATTCTTGCAACTGTTTTGAAATCTCCTGAATATCGGTCTTCTGTTTTGCCAATAATTTATTGTCCTTCTTTTTTCTTCGATATGCTCGTAAAATTACGATAGTAATGATAATGAATAAGATTGCACCTGCAACAAAGGAATTACGAATAAGTTTTTGTTTGGCAATTTCACTTTGCAATAGCCTAGCTTCAAGTTTTCTTTCTTCCTCTCTTTTTTCGATTTCAAATCTCATTTCAAGCTTGGCTATTTCGTTATATCTTTCAATACTTGCCAAACTATCATTCATTTGATTTGATAATTTTAAGTAATCGGATGATGTTTGAAACTCTCTTTTTGAATAATATATTTTACTTAGGGACTCGGCTGTACTTTTTATCCTTTTGAGTAAACCCAATTCAGTAGCCATCTTATGTGCTATCATTAAATAATGGATAACACTATCAGCGTTATGAATGGCTTGATGATAATTTGCCAATTCTTCATAAGATTTTACCAATTCTAAACCCGACTTGGATTCAACAGCAATATTCTTTGCCCTATTCAAATAAAAATAGGCTTGTTGGGAATTGCCTGTAATCAAATACGTATTGGCAGCCTCTACCAAAGTAGCATGGATTACAATTTCAGGACATACAGTACACATTACATCTATACTTTTTTGCAAGTAAACCAAAGCAGAATCATATTGATTATTGCTTTTGTAAACCATTCCAATCATATGGTTTGCCTGAGAAAGGGCAGAAAAATTTTTACTGCTGACTTTTGCAGTAACACTTTTAAAATAATGCATTGCAAGCGAATCATTTCCTGTTTTGTGAAAAACATTACCAATGCTCAGGTTAGTCAGGTTTACGTACTGCCAATTATTCTTTTCTGCAAATAAAATTTTTGCCTTTTGAAGATACTCAAGCGCAATATCCTTATTTACATGATTATTAAGGAATAGGTTTCCTGCGGTAAAATATAATTTGGCCAATAAAAGTGAGCTTCCTGTTTTTTCTGCATATTTAATTCCTTGCTGCAAGTAACTGTAAGCCTTTTTATAATTATACAACTGTGCATATAATGTTGCCAGTCCCTGATAAGATGCAAGAATTGTATTATCGAAATTCCCGGTTTCTTGATTTTCAGTCTTTTTCTTAAATATTGCCAGTCCATGATAAGCTGTATGAGTTGTTTTTTTAAAATTTCCGGCAGCTTGATTTTCGATGTTTTTCTTAAAGTAAACTATTGTGCTGTCATATTCACCTAAAGCATAAAATCCAGATGATATATGATTATTTGAGATAGCAACGTATTCTAAATTATCTAATTCTAGAAATAAATCACGGGCATTCTTATGATAATGGATGGATTGAGAAAAATTCGATTTCCAGCTTTCAATGTTTCCTAAATGAAAAAAAGAAAAAGCAAGGATTTCCTTTTCGTTTGAATTTTCTGCCAGCTTAATTGCTTTTAAAAAAGCGGTTTCAGCTGGAATAAACTGGTGCAATTCATTTAGTTCAAGTCCTTCTTCATAATAATACAGGGCTTCCTCATGTGAATTGTCTTGTACTTCCCTTTGTGATAGATTCTCCTTAGAACTATCAGCTAACAATTCAGGATAACCCTGATCAGGATTATTGGCCTTGATTGAAGAAATGTTACCATTCGACATTAAGGTTAAAAATAGTATTATTCTAAAACCTATTGTTTTCAGGGTTTACAGTTTATTATTTCGTTCATTGTGTTGTAATTTTTTGCATGAATGCTAAGGTTTTGAACATGGTGTGTTTTGCATTTCATTGCCATAATATGTCAAGTACTTCAAATATAAATTTGATTTCATTAGAAAGATTTTATTCATTTTTCATGAATTGATCTTTTTCATTAAATAGGATTCTTTTGTAACCATCTATTATATAGCCACATCGAAAATGCAGATATAAATCCAATTCCCATAAGGATAATCCAACCCATTGAATTCCAAAAAGGACTAAGCTCTAACAAACCTGATTCAAGTTTAACGGCATTTTTACACATAATATCATGAAAGATAAATGCTCCTGCAGGCCCTCCAACTAATGCTCCAATAGCCAATGGCAGATTCGCATAACCGAGGAATAAGCCCTCTTGTCCTTTTGGGGCGAGGGCTCCTATAAACTCATAGGTTCTGGCTGATGTAAATAATTCGCCGAAAGCAATCAAACCAACGGTCAGGGTAATAAAGAGTGTTCCCAAAGGGATCCAATTGCCAAGTGTAAGAGATCTTACTCCTCCGCTCATAAATATTGGAATCAGGTTTATCATCATTGATATACCTATGATGACAATACCGACGATAATTGAATTTATCGGTTTCATCTTACCAAATTTCTTTGTTATTAAAAGTTGAAAAAACACGATTACAAAAGGATTTGCCATCGTTACGAGGTCAACGGCCGGGTTTAACTCTACAACTTTTTGTAAGTAAAGAGGCAGTACATTATAAACCTGGGCATAGATGAAGAAAAAGCCGCTCGATACTATTAAAAATAAGGCAAACCTTGAATTTCTGAGAACCAGGAACATATCAGCCAGTATCCTGAGTATTGATTTCTTGGGTTTCTTTTCCATTTCACTCTGTCCGGATAATTTATCAGGATCAGTATAAAAAAACAAGACTGCAAAGAAGGCAACAATTGAGAAGAAAACAGAAACGGCAAAAATATAGCTCAAGTCAAATTCTTTTCTAATCACATAACTAACTCCTCTCCCTACAAGAGAGCCTATATTTATGATCATATAAAAAATCCCAAACCCCAGGGTCATTTTTGCACCGGCTGTCTTTTGTACGGTTCCTGCAATGCAGGGTTTTATAATGGAACCGCCAACACCTATTAAAATGATCGCCATAATAATTGGGAGAAGAATACCTACCCCAGCCGTCATTTCGCTTCCAATTGTTGGGTTAAGTGTCTTATCACCAAACCATACCGGATAACCCATAACGAAGTATCCGGCAGCAAGAAGCACAAAAGCGATGAGCAAGGATTTCTTAAAACCGATTTGATCAGCGATGGAACCTGAAAGAATAGGAAGGAAAAAGACCAATGCCCATAATATTCCATTCAAATTACTCGGCCAATAATCTCCCAGTCCAAGTTGTCCTAAATATAGAACAACAAAACTTGCCATTGCATAATAGGCTCCTCTTTCAAATAACTCCGTTAAATTCGCGGTCCAAAAACTCCGAGGAAAGCCAGTGCTTTTGATTTCTTTTGTATTTTCCATATAAAAAATTTAATCGCTTTTCGCGTTTTGATAAATTATGTTAATTTTATAAGAGATACGAATAATTCCCTTACGATAGTGTATTTTCTAATTCCGACTAATGTCAAATATTTATTACTAATTTTTAATGGTTTATGGTTTTACTTAATTATTCAATTTTCAATCATATTTTACTCCCAAACTTTTTGATATTAGCCGAAAAACTCAAGCGTTTTTCTACAGCATGGGGATTGCCTATAACGGGAGTATAAGAATAGCATCCTATTGCTAACTTCATTCCTGCCAAGCTACAATAAAGTAAAATCGGGCTACAAGCCTTGATATTACTACAAAAACTGCTATTATTTTTATACATTGTTGAACTAAATCCCTTCGGGATAGCTTTAATAAAATATTTCATTAATATTTAATTACAAATTCTTATATCTGCAAAAATAATAACTTTAAATTTAATAATATGAGAAAAATTTATTGCCTAATGTTTAGAAAATCAAGTAAAATTCATAGAATTTATTCAGATTTTACACAATACTGATTCAAAATTATTCCAATTTCTCTTTTTTTCCCTTCCCGAAATTTCCAGGTAAAACATTAAAAACCCCCGATAATTACATAGCAGTTGCATGGGGTGTAGTTCAACGGACTCATCGCTGGGTTTCCGCTATTGCGGAACAGGCATTGCAGACCGCTCAGAGGCCTATTTATTGGCGGTACGTGCTTTTTTAATTCATCCAAATGTCAAGAAATCCAAATACCGCTGCTACTATAATTAGAACCCACGAAATCCAATCCTTGAATTCATTCTTCTTAAGCATCAAGCATAATAGATGAAGAATAAAATGCACAATTAGAAAAAAGTCAAACCCTATTCTGAATTTTTCATTATTCATTTGAGTTTCCAACAAAATCCAATAGAAAAGAGGAATGTGTAAGAATACAAATACAATCAATCCTACTTTATCATTTAGAAATGAAAGTCCAGGAAAAATTCTCCATTCTTTACATCTAATAGCATCCATTTCGTGTATTAGAATAAATGTCAATCCGAGAAGATAGAAATTAATCATTTGTCTGATTTGTTTTTAGGTTGTTTCGATTTCCACGCATTACCGCCAATGGTTAGTATAAAAATAGTAGCCGATTGCAGACTTCATTCCTGTAAAGTTACATAAAAGTTGAAGCGGGCTACAACTCGTGAATTTACTACTGAACCGGATATTATTTTTATACATTGTTACATGCTGTTTTATTCATTTTTCATAATATCTCTTTTATATTTAAATCTATTTATTCCAGAGATGTTTTCATAATGATTATTCCCTTTTCTCCTTTGCCTTGGGTATCAGCAATAAAATAAAAATAATCATCCACTATAACCCCGGTAGTGGGATTACTCAAATAAGGAGTATACTTCTCAAAAATTTCACAACTTTCTAATTGAGTAGCATCCTTGTTCAGTGAAAACCTGCTAATCTGTGGTAACAACATAGACTGAATAGCATAAAGGTAATTGTCTGAATAGTATAAACCATCAATCCCATATGTATTAAAACTCTGATTGTGTGTTAGCCGGGCAAAGGCTTTTGTTTTTATGTCTATTTTATAGATTCCCAAATTGTCATTTGCAACAAAGATTACTCTACCATCTTCAGATAGCGTAATTCCATTGAGACCATGAAATAATTTGTTTTTCAAAAACAATTCCAACTTATCTGAAGAATTATGAATTATATAAATTGCACCATCCAAAGTATTAGAAATATAAATATTTCCATTGGGATGAATAACCAGATCATTGAACATATGACGGGACCCATCCAACGGTAATGTATATTTATTGATCAGTTTACCTGATGAAAGCTCATATTTAAATATCTCAACCTTGCTTTCACCATTTGAACACGCCCATAAAGTACGACGGACTGGGTCTATATGGATGCCATTCACCCAACCTAAACCATCGTGCTTCCCCTCTATGGTAAAATCTATGCTATTTCCAAGTTGATCAACTTTTACTATTTTATATTCACTTCCAAGGTAAAACATTCTTTCAACTGGATCATAGCTAATACCTTCAGTCTCTAATTTCTTGTCTTTGACTATAAAAGCTATCTCACTTTTATGGATTGGCGTGTCAGCAATTTTCATTATTTCAATGATTTCCTTGAACTCTTTTTTATCCCGAAGGTCAATAAATGCTTGATCATTTAATTGGTGCATTTCATACCATCTCACACTGGATGTATATCCTAGTTTCGCAGCTTTTTTCAACTGATCTAAAGCAATATCGTTGTTCCCCAATAGTGCATTTAATCGAGCAGCAAGGTAATTTATTAAAGGATGATTGGGAATGACTTTAAGTACTTCATTACAAAATTGGAGAGAAGATTGACATTCCGCAACCGTACTGGCTGCAAATGCTTTTCCCCCATTTTCTATAAAATTCTTGTCAATTTGCCCAATTGCAGGTAAACAGGAAATCAAAATTGATCCTAGAATCAAAATAACACTTAGTAACCTGAATTTCATTCTCATATTTATTTATCTTTTATTGTTATTTTTATGCAGTATGTTTTTCATAATGGCATGTAACGGTTGTGTATATGTAACATTACATTTATTTTTCTTTTATATTCTGCAAAAGGTGTTCTTTATTTTTCACAAATATAATAATTATTATTAAATATTTAAATTATTGGGTGGTTGGTTTGGTGGGTGGGGTTTAAAGGGGAAATGTGGGAGTGGGGAGGGTAACGTGTCTCGTGTTAAATTTTGTTCGGGTTTCCGCTGTGTTTCATTGTCCGCCGTTGAACAACATTACTAAGATAAAACTTAGTCAGCAAACCACAAAACCCCGCATTGAATTTGAACGTGTGTTATACAGCGTTTTAACGATTAAACATATACATGTATTCACTTTCACCCGTTACTTTCCCAATTAAAAACTTATCCATTATCACCATTTTATTGTCTGAACATATCCAACCGAATACGTCCAAATGCTTTTCACTTTCGGGATGAAAAAATATTGTATCACCTTTACGAGTCCATTTCCCGTGAATCTTATATCTGGAAATATCAGACCCCGTATAATAATTAAAAATAGAATCTTCATGCAAGTTCATTGTATAAACAACATGTCCATCACTCATTAAATATTTATCTATCAAATTCGAATCTCTCTTTATTCTATGAACTTTTTTTAATTCTATATTAGAAAAGTAAAAAGGTATCACCAAGCTATCTTTTATCAAAGACTTACCAAACCTGTCTTTTATTAATTCTTTATTATTCTTATTATATTTTAGTTTAAACTTAAACGATGTTAATACCAAAGTGTCATTATGTATTTCATAGTCTCCATACATTCTATCTTCACCATACATTCCAATTTTCAGTTCGTAGCTATCACTATCAACTATTTTAAAATAAAAGTATTCACCTAAAGCATAAACATGAGTTGTTTGAGCTAAAACTTTCTCAAAACTGGTCAATGAAATAAGAATTAATACTAAAAGAAAGATTCTATTTTTAATTTTCAATTTACTTTCCATGTCACTGAATTAAAATGCTGCATAACGGTTGTGTATATGTAATATTACAATCATTTTTCTTATATATTCTGCAAAAGGTGTTCATTATTTTTCACAAATATAGAAATTATTATTAAATATTTAAATTATTGGGTGGTTGGTTTGGTGGGTGAGGTTAAAATGGAATGTAGTTCAACATAGCCTGCTCCGATTTCTCGGAGGACTCATCGCTTGGTTTCCGCTTTGGCGGAACAGGCTTTGCAGACCGCTCAGAGGCCTATTTATTACTCAACGTAATTTCTCTTAATATTTTCCCATAAAAGTTTTGTGGTTTAATTATTTATACTAATTTTACATCAACTAATTTTAAAGCTATAAAATTAGTCACATTTTTTTCGGGGAATAATTGTTGCATTTAAATAAAATCACCAAATTTTAAATTAATAATTAAATAAACTATCATGAATGATACACAGGAAAATATTTTAAGCATGATTGAGACTGTGATAACAGTTCTCGACAACAATTCAACAGTATGGAATTCAATTCCTGCAATTGTTGAAATTAAAGAAAAGGTCGAAACAAACGTCAGCAAAATCAGGGTTACGCGGCAAAAACAGGAAAAAGATTTCACCGGTATAACGGTTAACAAAACCGAAGTTCAGGAAAAATTAATTGCCGCCACACTCAAACTAATTGGCGGTTTGATGGCTTATGCAACCGTAACCAACAACCACGAATTGCGTAATTCCATCAACTACAGCAAATCCGATCTTGAATACTCACGCGACAATATCCTTTACGACAAGGCTCTGCTTGTTTACAATACCGCCTTGCCTCTTGCTGCCGAACTTGCCGTTTATCTTATCACCGAAGAAGATATTCTGGCAGTTGACACTTTGCTGAAAAAATACGATCAGGCTATACCCGAAAAACGTGCTGCAACCTCCGAAACCAAAGCAGCTACCGAAGCCCTAAAGCAAACATTTAGAGCCACAAGCCTCTTATTAAAAGACAAGCTTGATAACCTGATGCTGATCTTTCAGGCAGTTAACCCCGATTTCTATAATGCTTACACTAACTCACGCATAATTATTGATCTCGGAAGGCGGCACACAGGCAATAAAACCATTATCTCAGGCTTAATTGAAAAAGCCGATACCGAAATACCAATTAACGGTGCTTACGTTTGGATAATGGAAAAAGGAATCTCCTTTACAACCGGCCCCGACGGACGCTTTAACCTCAATATTGGCGAAGCCGGAACCTTCACCCTAAAAGCCGAAAAACAAGGATATAAAACACATACCGAAGACCCCATCGCCATTGAAAAAGGCGATGAAGTTATTATTGATGTAGAAATGGAAATCGAAAATAGCGACTAATAATCCAAATTAATTTTATTTAATTGCTTCAATTTCAATCCCGATTTGTTCACCTAACTTATCGGGATTGTGCTTTTAGAAAGAAAAGATGCTCATTTAAGATTCCTACTCATTTAACTTTTTTCGAAAGCCATTTCTTTTTTATTATCAACTGCAATTATTATATCATCATCAATATTTGAGGTTCTTTTTAAAATTATTTCCAAATAATCACTTCCTATTTTACGCCTTAATTCTTCAATACTTTTAATCAGCTTACTGTAAGATTCTTTGCTTGCTTTCTCAGGTAATACAAGTTTTCTTAATGTGAATTTCGAAAGCGTTTTGTACCGCTTTATATCTTTTAACAATGTGTCAATAAAGGATATAAGTGTTTGATTTAACTCGTCTCTTTTTTGTTTTAACAATGATTTTAGACTATTTGTTGCTTTTTTTTCTATCGCAAGCTCTGAACTTTCTGATTTAGGTTGAGGTTTATATTCTTTAACTTTTTCATAGGCCTTCCAGAATTGCTTACTCAAAGGGAGTCTTTCTTCTTCATAAGAACATTTTACCAAATCAAACAATTCCTGAAATGTTTTTTCTGAAATCTTAATTTTAGAATCATCAAAATGTGAAATTATTGAAAACAAAGCCATTCCCTTTTTTCTTAAAACAACTGTATTATTTTCTCTAAAATTCTTAGCTGTCTTTGTTCGATTAGGTAATTCTTTTATTCGTTCAATAACTTCAGGGTGTTCTTTTTTAATTATATTGTATTCATTTCTCACAATAGTTTCAATGCTCAACTCATCGTCTTCTTCCGGGCTTGTATTTATTTTCTTAAATAAACCACTTGCTGTAGGTTCTTCATCAGCATCAAATATCTTTGAATCTTCACCAAGTGCGTTATGAATTAAGAACATTTTTTGCTCAGCAATTTCTCTTATTTTGACATGGGTTGCCCCCTGTTCAGTTGGAAAAAAATTGTTAATATGAAGTTCGTCAAATACTTTTGTCCCGATACGGTTAATACGCCCCACACGTTGAATTACTCTTGTAGGGTTCCAGGGAATATCATAATTTATTATTAATCCTGCCCTGTTTAGGTTAACACCTTCCGAAAGTTTATCGCTTGTAAGCAGAACATCGTAATCGTTCTTTTGTTCTTCATACTTAGCATTGAAATTTGAATCTAATTCAACAGCCAATTTCTTAGAAATATTTCCATCACAAATTAAAACTCTACCGAGTAATTCTTTATGGAAATAAGCTTTCAAATGACGAACCGTATCGGTATATTCAGTAAATAAAATAATTTTTCTTTTCGGATTATTTTCTTTGCTTAGAACCTTTTTTACATTTTTTAGAACGGCTCTTCGTTTTGGGTCGTTATTAACCAAATTTAATGTTTCTATTTCTTCTTTAATAAGCTGGAATAAAGCAATATCATCATCTATGTCTTTTAAGAATTTATCTTTAAATTCAAATTCATCTATTTCGTAAATTTTCGTGTGTTTGGGTAAGGTTTGACCTACTGCATTTCTTTTAAATTCTTCCAATGCTTCTTCGATGGCTTCCAAAGTAAAATCATCGGCAGTATCTTCATCGTTGTAAATTGAGTCAATCACTTTACGGTCCAATACATATTTTCCTGAACTCTTTATAAATGATTTTACCATTATATGCGTTCGCAGAAAGCGTTCGATACTTTTATCAAAAGCACCAAAAGAACTTTCAAATCGTTTGATCAGCAAACGTCGCATAAAATCAAATAAGTTCCGCTGTTGTTGGAATGTTCGGTTCGCTTCTTCGTCCTTTTTCTTTTTTGATTTGGATTCATATTCAAAAGGTCTGTAAATAGAACCTTTAAATAATCCATCCTCGCTAAAATAATCTTTAATTATTCTATCGTAAAATTCCGATTGTTCTGTACTTAATTCGTAAAATAACTCTATTGGATCTTTTACTTCCGAAAGATTTTGTATTTCTTTTTTATATTCAAAATCACTTTTTAAGTCTAATCGGTTTCGTCTGATAATTACAGGTGTAATAACATTCTTTATATCGTTTGCCATTAAGGCAACGTTGTTTCTAACAATAGAAATATCTACAGGAGGTTTTTCTCCAAACATTTTAATATAGTGTTTCTCTGCTTTTAGCCTTTTTTCTTGATTTGAGGAATTGTGATTTTTAAGAATTAATGAAAGATTTTTAAACCTATAATTATAAGAATTAAACCTGCCTTCCAAATCTGCCTCTATGGTTATTCCCGATTGTCCGGGTACAATAAACAATTTGAGCAAAGAAAAAATATCGGCAGGCGAATTATTAAAAGGGGTTGCTGTTAATAAAATCACCTGTTTCCCCCTGCAAATATCCGTTAATGCTTCATAAGCTGAAGTATCCTGATTACGAAACCTGTGTGCTTCATCAACAATTACAGCATTATATCCCAAATTATTTTTACGGATTGATTCAGCTACTGCTTCAATGTTTCCTGTGCTTTTAATATCCCATTCGTTAAGTTTAAATTTATTCAAATATTCCCACCAGCCTGAGCTATCTTCCTGGTTTCCGATTAGTCCCGGGGGACAAAGGATTAACCCCCTTTTTCCTATTTGATTTGCAATGAGCGAAGCAATAACTGACTTGCCCAAACCAACCACATCGGCAATAATAACACCGTTGTAGGTTTCAATAATGTTTAACGCCTGATTTACTGCATCTTTTTGATATGTATATTTTTCAAAACCGTTTTTTTCGAGAATACGGTCGAGAAATGAATTTATTTTTTTGTTTTCCTGTAAGTCATTATATGTTTTTAAAATATAAGCATAGGCTTCGTAAGGTGTTATTAAAGAAGACTGTGCTTTATTTTTTAAAAATTCAACTATTATATTTTTACCGTTTTCAGCTTCGGTTATTGGAATGGCAGTTTCCCAAAGTTCGTTAAAATAATTTTCAGCTGTATCGAAACCGTAATCCCTTATTTCGACATTAAATTCTTCTTGTTTGTGCAAGCCTGCCTTGGTTAAGTTGCTGCTCCCGGTTATAAACTGTCCTTCAAGATTAAATATATTTGGCTGTAATTTGAAAATATAGATTTTTGCATGATTGGGATTGAGCGTTTTTTTAATTATCAGTCTGTCTTCTTCCAACAATTTGATGAAAAATTCTATCTGGTTGTAAAATTCTTCATTATCCATTTCGGCATTGTTAATAGCATAGCCGAGAGATTTGATAAATTGTGTAAAATGTTCCTCATAGCTTAAACTATCGTCTTTGTTTTCTATTTCAATGATGCCTGATAAATATTTATCTACTTGTAATCCAACCAATATTTTCAAAACAACATTGTCATTTTCTTGCAGGCTTTTATAAATCTCCTGCCAGCCTGAAAAATAAAAGAAACCCACGAGAAATTTTAGTTCGCTACTTGCACTTATCAATTTTTGCAGGCGTTCTTTTAAACTTATTGCATCTTTTGAATTAGTTATAAAATTATTATTCATAGCTATTTTATTCTTTTTTTGCTTTCAGGTGTATCAAGATAATTTTCATTTGTACTTACTTTTTTACCTGTCTTTTTTTCAAGTGCATTTTTTGCATCTCCTGCAATTTTTCCACCCTCTTTGGCATCCTTTTTTAACTTGCCGAAGCCTTGCGAATCATTTGTTTGAGTTATTTCAGTAGTAGCTCTTTCGCCAAGCATAGAAAATATTAGCTCAAGATCATCCATGTGGTCTCTTAGATTTTCTCTTTTTAAGTTTTTCAACTCTTTGTATTCTCCTGGCGTCATTCCAAAAGTTGCCTTGCTTATTTCTGCTGTTAATATTGAATATTCTATTTGTTCTTTCACGCCTCTGTTTTTCCATTCATCAGTAAGTTCTTCACGGATTGCAATACCACGCATTCGTTTTTCAATCCAATCGGAACTATAACCTTTTGCCTGATATAAAGCTCTTGTTCGTTTAGTTGCAAGTTCGGGGTCTTCAATTTCCTGCACTCTTTCATATCCTGTTTTTGCGAGCCATCTTTTAAAAGGTTCTGCCTTTGGTGAGGGAATAGATTGTATTATGCGAAATATGCCTTCAGTATTTGCACAATTTATTTTCTGAACACCACCGGTAGTTTCTATCGAAAGGGGGGTGGCAATTTGCCCCCATCCTTTGGAAAGTTCTGAATCTCGTCTTCTCATATCCTTAATATACCCTTTAGGGTTTTTAGAATCAGTAAGGGCAAAAACGACATCCTCTATAACAAACCACCACTCATTTTTATAAATGATTTTTCGAATCTCCTTTTTTTGAAATATTGCTATTTTTTTATTTTCCATAATTTTCATATTCATCTTTGCTCATTTCAAATTCTGGCTCTATTATTTTTACTTCTTCGTAGGTTAAGTTGTAGAGTTTGTAAACCATTAAATCTATTCTGTCTTCGAGTTCTTTTGTGTCTTCGCCGGATTGTTTTTTGGAGATGATTTTATCTACTATTGCTTCAAAGGATTTTACACCTTTATCGTTTGGTAAATGAACTAATAATGGAGTTAAAGCCTGAACACTAATAATTACATCACCAGTCCCTGTTTTTGGTGAATTAATTAGAAGTTCTCTGATATGTAATTTTGAGTTTAGTAGAGCCGTTAAATATTTTACGTTATTGCCAACTGCTATTACTGTACTATCAAGACAGTATTCGCCTATTTCAGAATAACTAAAACGAATAACAGACCCAATTCTTTTCCACACAATCTTCTCTTTCTCAAATTCTTTATAATAAGCAATTTGATCTTGTGTTTCAAACCATTTATTACCAGTTTTTTTTCTAGTTTTTTTATTTTGCCCATTTTCATCAATATAGGTTTCTCCTATTTGTTTAATCTTTGGTAAAAATTGTTCAAGGTATTCTTTTACTGCACTATAATCATTAATATTCAAATTAAGAGCTGGGAAAGTAGAAATCAACCACAAATCAGCAAATTCAGCTTTATATCTTTTAATATCTCTACCGCGTAAAATGGGTTTAATAATTTCAGCACTTTTGAAGTCTTTGGCAATTAGTTCGTCTTTGGTTTTACCATCTATAATAAAGGCTTCGTTAAATCCGGTTAAAACACCTCTGTAAATACTGATATCCCAATCTTTCAGTGGAGTGCCAATGTGTTCAATTTTTAGTTTTATTTTTTGTTCTTCAGGAGAAAGAATTATTAAGCTATCTTCAGAAAGATTTGTAAGGCTTATAAAATCTTCATTATTTAAAGCGTTTATTTTTTCTTTGTTGGTAAGCGTAAGTGCTTTTAGTTGAGACGCACGGTTGTGCGTCTGTACGAAATTTTCAATAAGTAAGATATTTGTATCTACAGTTGCGGTATTAAAAACGCCGGGTCCTAAATCAATTAATCTAAGAGGATTTTTTGTACTAAAAAATTTACGCAAAGATTTTCCGTAGTTTGCACGCATCCATTTATTGGAAGTTATATAGCAGAGCAATCCATTTTCGGAAAGAATATTTATTCCTTTTTCGTAGAACAGAGTATAAATATCGCCGGTTCGTTCAAAAGTTTCATAGATTTCATTTTTATATAGGTCTGCAAATTTTTCATTTCCATTTATAGCTTTTTGTAGTTGGATATACGGCGGATTACCGATCACAATATCAAAACCACCTTTTCCAGAAAACACTTCTGCAAAATAGACATCCCATAAAAAGAAATCTTTGGATTTTCTTCCTTCGGTGTAAGCAATTAAATCTTTTTCAATTTGTTCAATATCAAATCCAAGATTTTTTGTTAGTTTTTGCTTATCTTCAGCGATTGCCTTTTCGCGTTGAGGCCTATTAGGTAAAGTAGAATATTTTTCTTCAATATTCTTTAACTGCGGTATATGTTGGTTCATTTTTTCATCAAATATTGTTAAAATAATTTTTTCAATTTTATCACGCAGTTGGTCTTTATTCTCTTTATCCGCTTCGTTTTGGTATTCGTTTTTCAGTTCTTCAAACTGTTTAACAAGTAGTTTATAGTGTTCATTATTATTTCTTTTACTATTGTAATATAATTGCTTTAATTCTTTCTCTAATTTATTTCTTGTTTTAGCAAGTTCTTTTAATTTTTTATTCAGTTCTTCATCTTGCCTTTTTTCTGTATTGTAAATTTTAAAAAAAATTGATTCAATCTTTTTTTGTTTATTTTTTACATCTACTAATTGTTCTTTTGTTTCTTCAATTATTAAATTGATTTTCTCTTTTTCATCAAAATCAAAACTTATCCCCATTAATTCTGAAATAAGACTATTGCCCTGCATTAGTTTAAAATCAAGATTTGGTAAAGCTTCAATTCCATAATTGTTTTCAATATTATCAAAATCAATTTTTTCGTCAACAAGTAAAGAGATAAAGAAACGGAGCTTGGCAATTTCCACGGCAATTTGCTGAATGTCCACCCCGTAAATACATTTTTCTATTAAATATAGTTTTCTACCGTAATCAGCATTTTTTTCATTGAATTGTCTTTCTATGTGCTCAATAAGTTTCCTCAGCAAAACCGGATCACTAACAGCTTTTTTAACGCCATTAATTTGAGAATTTTTCCAGAAAGTATTATCAGGGTCAATTTTTGAAAGAATAAAAACAAGTTTATTGAGTACTGCCATCGGAAATGCTCCCGAACCAACAGCAGGATCAACAACTCTCAGATCATTAATTAATTTAGTAATTTTTTGGGAAGTTTCCGTGTTGAACGGATTTTCTAAATTGTTAGATTTGATAAGTGAATCCAACTTATTTTCTAATTCTGTTTGTGCAAAAATGTCAGTTTTAAGATGAGTGATGAAATATTGTTTCAAGCTTTCGTTCGTCATATAATTCACAATTTCTCGCGGAGTGTAAAAACTTCCGGTTGCTTTGCGGGCAGTGGTAGCTGTTTCGGGATTATAGCTTGCAAGTAGATTTTCAAAGATAGAACCAAGTAGTTCCGGGTCGAGAGCAACTTCGATATCATCAGCCTCGTTTTCATCGATTGTAAAATTGAAGCTTTTTAGTAGATTGATCAAACCTTCTACTTCGTAGGTATTATTCTTTTTCCCATAAAATTTACTGATGTCTTTCTTCTGGATTTCAGAGAAAAACAGAAAGTTTGGAACTTTCGGCTGTTTACCTTTTGTTGCAGTAAAACCATCAATGTATTTCCGTTCATCTTTATCTCCTCCTTTTGGTTTATAATCTAAACACTCGAATAAACCGCCATTCAAAAAGGGAATTTTTTCAAACAAAATTTTTAATGATTCGGAATCTTTAAATAAATCATGGTAACGAAATAAATTCTGATTTCCGAAATCGGGATTATATCCTTTATTATATCTTTCTTCACATCTGAACTTTCTATCTTCCTGTTTTGTGTTCAAAGTGGCAAAAAAAAGATTCTGCAAAATAGCTTTATAATAAGTTGATTCTTCGGGATCGGAATCTTCTAAAATCTTTTTTATATTATCTTCGATGAATAAGTCGTCTGGAATGAGATCACGAACCTTCATAAACCAGATGAACATCAAGCGGGTTATCAGTCTAATAACTGCAATTTCTCTGCCGTTTTTTTCTTCTTCGGCATCATCAGGAAATTTAACATTATCAATTGCCCAGAAATACCAATGCTGTAGTTTTTCATAAAATTGTTTAGTAAGCGGTTCAACACTAAATGCTTCCTGAATGCTGTTTAAATCGTTAAAATCAGCTTTTGAGATTTGGGCCTTAAATGTTTTATTCGTGAATTCGCGGCTAACATAATATGTGTATCGTTTAAAATCAGTAAAATCTTTTTTTGATCCATGAAAATTAGCACGTATTAAACTAAACCGAAAATTGCCGTTTTCATCGTAAAAAACAAAAAATGCAGCATCTTTATTTTCTTCTTTCAGTATTCTCTTTGCAATTTCAAATTGTCTTTTCTTTCCTGTTCTATTAGTGAGTTGGGCTATTGTTTTTGCTGTTATAATAATTAAATCGTCTGAATTATTAATATCGGCTTCTCCAATTTTTTCAATATCTTCGTAATTTTCAATTATATTTTCATTGTCTTCAAACAAATACTCATAGTTTTCTTCATCAGGTTTGAATGTGCTTATTTTTTGCCTGAAAAATTGCTCCAGTTTGTCAATCGAAAAATCTGTAATTAAATTGTTTAAAGAATCCATATTAATATTTTATATTGTGTGTTGGGTGGTTTCTATTTCACTCAACAGTTTTTCAAGTCGTTAATGCTTTTTTCTACTTGTATTTTGTCTAAAATGTTTTTAACAATTTTATCAATATTAGAACCATTCTTATAATCAGCAGGGGCAATAAAATTAACTCTTTCTTCATTTATTAATTTTTCAGTTTTACTTTTTGCCCCTTTGGTGTTTGGTTTAAAAACAGCTATTGAATGACCACCTCTATCTTTAACCAATCTAAAACAAGGAATATCTGTATCTCCATCTCCGATATAAACCATATTTGAAAATGGAATTGCTCTATTTGCCTCTGGAATAAACTTATTGATTATTTTATCATCGCTAACATCATGGCATCCTTTATTAATTCTAAAAATATATTGTGTTTTCGTCGTATAGTTGATTGCAAGAGCTGGCCAAACAGCTACTCCATTATGGTCATAAAAAAAAGAAGAAGCATAAATGGATTTGAATTTTTTAGCAATTTTTGTTCCCTCTATCATTTCACGTATGCCAGATGAAACAATGTAATGTTCAGTTCTTATTCCACTTTCAATTCCGTATTTATTTATTCGATCAAACCAACCGTCCTCTTGATTTCCCCCATTTACATATGAAAGAATTCCATTAAAAAATGATAGATCTTTCCCATAGTCTTTAAAATCTTTTTTTCTCACAGGAACGGAAGCTGCACTTGCTTTATCTAACATATGTTTCATATAAACAAGGATATTATCAGCTTGATGTGTTTTTGTTATTGAACTTACTTCAATCCAAAAATTCTTTTTATTCATTCCAATTGCTGGAATAAAGTTACGTTCCTGCATATTACCGGGTGAAAGAGTTCCGTCAAAATCATAAATTAATGCAAAAGGTATCTTTTTCCTTCTCATAGCTTTATCCTTTTGGTGGGAATGGGTCATTTCCATAACTGTTTCGAGCTCGAATTTTACCATCCTTATCTTTTAAATAAGCCTCGGTTCCAGATGTTCTTGCTAAACGCCTTGCTTCTTTCCATGCTTGTTCTTGTGTATCAAAAAGGGAGGAGGCTCTTTGTGCTCCAGAATGTTTAACCGACCATTTACCATCACTTCTTTTACTCGTCCAATAATCATTTTTTGTTGCCATTATTTATTCCTTTTAATAATGTTATGTATTAGGTTTTCTTTGTTTTTTCATTCCAAATAAGACCAAGTAGAAAAATCTGTTAAAATTAAATCTCCAACAAAGTAACAAAAAATAATCCATATTAGAAAATAAAATATAAAATATTTTTCAATAATTTACTCACATTATCACAACATAAAGCAAAATAAAGAACTCTTATTCTAAAATCTCAAATCACTCTTCACCAATTACTAATAATCTCCCTGTTCCCAAGCACTTC
>Ga0222665_1000200_pt1 | contig 40758 bp, 32 predicted proteins | sample AntAcemetagen653_FD_179853 | JGI IMG/M metagenome (GOLD analysis project Ga0222665, IMG submission 179853) | Saline water microbial communities from Ace Lake, Antarctica - #653 | ecosystem: Environmental > Aquatic > Non-marine Saline and Alkaline > Saline | place: Antarctica: Ace Lake...
TCAATTTTGATAAATTTTTATAAGTTTTCAAAGATCACAATGATTATAGAAACGCCACAAGTTACATTTTTGTCATTTTGATGGTATCATTTTTGAGTTTATGCGTAGGCTCTATCATGATCTCTTCAACTTGCTCAACCGTAGGCAGTTTTTTGCTTGTAATGTCAGTCATATTTTACACTTACCTAATCTGAGCGTTTCAAATTTTGGAAATGGTTAAAAATAATTATATCTTTAAGGAATTCTATCAGTTTGAATTTCCAAATTTTAAAACCCTTCGGGATTTCCAATTTTACCGCATCTACGGCGTCAGATGCCATCCCGCATAGTACACTATAGCGGAACGACATCTTCCTTGTATCTGCGGCAAACTTGAAAATCGCTCAATTTAGGACCTAATAAGTGTTTTATCCATAGTCCCGCACCTGATAAGATTATAATTTTTTGGTTTTTTTGGCAACAGGATTTTGAATGGAGCTTTATCGAGGCGGAATTCAGGAGGGTCGGCACTACGGTCTTTAGGCTTTTGCTGCAGGGTCGTTGCCGCCTCTCCGGGGGTCTGGCGTGAGCTGGGCTGACGGCTTCTTTTTGCGGCGAGCGCGGGCGCGCCGTTTTCGCAGGCCGGATTTCCCGATCGACTCCGTCTTCTTTTCCTCGGGATCATCCGGCGTCTCCGGAACATCCGGCGGGGGCATGAATCCAAAAGACTTGCCGGGATAATTTCCGGGTGATCTTTTGGCTAATTTCTTGGGTATCTTTCCGGAGGCACTCCGTTTCCGGGAGCTACGCGCTTTGGCCGGTGCCGGTTTTTTGCCCCTGGGTTTCCGGGTAACGGCACCGGCTTGATCCTTGACAAACCAGTCGTCTTCGGCCCAAACCACCGGAATTTTGCATTTGAGCATCTCCTCGAGCGGTTCGAGGTGGTAGATGTAATCCTCACAGGCAAGGGATATGGCCCGACCTGATTTTCCGGCCCTGGCTGTCCGTCCGATTCGATGGATGTAATTCTCCGCGTCCTGAGGCAGATCATAGTTGATGACATGGCTGACGTCCTCAACGTGGATACCTCTTGACGCGACATCGGTGGCCACCAGTATCTTCAACCGGCCCTTCTTGAACCCCTCCATAATCCTGAAACGCTTACGCTGGGGCAGATCGCCGGTAATGCCTTCCGCCGGCCATTTATTCCTCTTCAGTTTCTTGGTCAGCCATTCCACCCCCGCTTTCGTATTCACAAAAATCATGCATCGGTAGGGGTCTTCCCGCATCAGAATTCCCAGCAGGAGAGAAAATTTCTTGTCTTTACCCACATGGTGCAGGGTCTGTTCAATACCCTCAACGGTGATCTCCTCAGGCGCAACCGCGATAAACTCCGGAAGGTTCATGTATTCATACGTCAGATCCATGACCCTGTAGGAAAGGGTTGCCGAAAAAAGCATGGACTGGCGCTTCAAGTAATGGGGTAGATTGCGTAGGATATAGCGCATGTCTTTGGCAAAACCAAGATCTAAAAGACGATCCGCTTCGTCAATCACCACCATTCGGATACCGGATGTCTTGAAAATGCCCTGCTTGAAATAGTCGATGATCCGCCCGGGCGTGCAAATGACCAGATCGGCGCCTTCCCGCAGCAGTCCAGCCTGCCGGATGTAGTCGACCCCACCGACCACCTCAACCATTTTGAAGTCCGTATGACCGCCCAGTACCATGGCCTCCTCGTAAATCTGGTGGGCCAATTCGCGGGTGGGAGCAATGACCATGGCGGACGGCAGCCGGTTGCCCGGCTTAGGTGGCGACATCAACCGGGTAAATATGGTGACCAGGAAAGCGGCGGTCTTTCCGGTACCGGTCTGGGCCTGACCTGCCACATCCCTTCCGGTCAAGGACAGCGGCAACACCCGGGCCTGGATGGGCGTACAATGCGTAAAGCCGGCATCGCCAAGTCCGGCCAGTACCTTGTCGGGAAGATCGAATTCCTTGAAAAGGGTTTCCGTCAAAAATTTGGGTTTGTCCGCCCGTTTATCGGGATAGGGGGTTTCAATGATTTCGTTCATGATGCTCCGTTGTCTTTTAATGGGGTATCGGCATCTGTATGCTGCCCGAATTTTGTAATTATACATACTTTACAGATTTTTGCAAGGAATGGAACATCACAGCATCCTCCGGCACTTGAAACATCTCTTTCGATATCTTTAACCGTTGGCCGAATACAGGTTAAACGCATCCATGGTCCCATCGATTTGCTGCACCCCTAACGCAGTCTGAACGGCCGGCCAGGAAGCGGGCTTGGAGTTTTTGCGGATTGCTTTTTTGTTAGTGGAATGGTATTCATTTTTTCCACCGCGAGTCCCACCGGCCCTTTGATAATGGCGTCGGCGTGGTCGCAAATGAGTTGGGTCTGCTTGGGAAAGGGTAAGCCATGAGTAAAATAGGCCTGTGCGCCAAACGGTGCATAGTTCAGGTGGAAGGTATGTCCATACTGTTGCTCAAACGGCCTTTAACACTTTAATGCCTTCACCCACGATCTCCGGCCCGATACCATCGCCTTCCAATACAGCAATTGTTTTTTTCATCATACTCCTTTTCATGTTTACATTGAAAATTTATTGCGTTGGCCCGGAATTTTTATTTTTTTCGACGAAGAATCAAGGCGGAGTGACGGCATACTGAAATAATATTAAGGCGGCCCCGGTCGTTTCCAGCTTCAAACCCTATCTTTTTCTTTGGAATAATATTCCTGGTTGTCGTAAAACGAACGGGGAATTTTATTTTGGCTGTATTCCGGCGTTTTAAGTTTGGAACACCCGAGGATCATCCAGATCTTGGACAGTCTATTCTGGCCGGTGACCCGCTGCCGGATTTTAAAAAATGGAAATTTCTGGGTTCTGTCCACGGCAACCCGGATATACAACAGCTCCAGGCAGTTTATCATGACGATAAACCCGATAATGGTGTTGAACCATAGATAATCCGTGAAGGCTCCGGGTTGATAAAGGGAAGAAGATTTAAAAATGTAGCAGAAGGAATAGATCTGAAACACCAGGTACGCCAGGCCAATGGTCAATAACAGAATCCCGAGAAGCCCCTTGGCCTGATAAAACATTCGATCCCTGGATTCCAACTCGGAACAGATATCAATTCTTTCTTTTTCCGACGGGAGCTCTTTACCGTATGCCACAACCATCAACCATAACCGGTAGGCCCGTTCCCTTTCCCGAAAATACCCTCCGAAAAAGAAACTGAAGATACTCGTAAGTGCGGCGGAAGAAATCAAAAAGGGGCCTGGATTATACATAGGAACCTATGTAACTTCTTAATAAATAATGGAGCTTGGTGGTGATAAAATGAATGATATAATTAAATTAAAACCATGAATGCTTTTCAAAGTCAATCTTCAAATACGACCGAACTTGGCAAAATTAATCAGAACGATCCATGCTTTGGCATCGAATTTTAAAGATGCATCTTCACATAACCGCAAGGCTTCCTCCCGGGACACAAAAATCACCTGGATATTCTCAGATCCTTCATTACCATCAGTTGAAGGGGCGCCATCACATTCAATATATACCATGGAAACGGATTCATCGGTCATTCCCGCGGATGAATATATGGAAGGGCCGATTTTTATGAAACGGGTGAGCTCTAAACCGGTTTCCTCTTTTAACTCACGACGTGCGGCTTCCTGAACCGTTTCCCCTTCATCAATCAGTCCCGCCGGGAAACCGTATTCATAATCTGCCAACGGAACCCGGTATTCTTTGGTAATGACCATCTTTTTTTTAGATTTATGAAACGGAACCATAACCACCGCATCGGGTTTGGCAAAATCCCGGGTAACACATTTGGGTTCTTTTGCCCTGGAGGCAACCTGCCAAATCTTATGCACACCATTTCTATCCGCATAGGATATATTGAACAGGTTTAACCAGTTAAGGTTCGTCAGTTTCTTTGAATCGATAATTTTCATTTGCCATTCCTTTTAATTTCTTAGTCATAAATTTTGTGCTTTTTATGGCAAAAATTTTTAATCAGTATAATTTCTTTATTGTGAATAATTGAATATTTTCGATTGAAGATTGAATATTTAAAGAACTGTGACATTGACGATTGAATAGTGAATAGTGAAAATTTAAGGAATTCTATCAATTATATAAAAATGACATCGCGAAGCGATACAATAAATATTCAATTTTCAATTAAATGACTTCCTTAAATAGTCAATTGTCAATATTCAATTTTCAATCCCTTTTTGTTCCGGTGTCTGAGAGTTTAAGAAAAAATAATAAAAAGAAACCCGTCATGATCAATGCCCCGGAAAGACTGATGCCCAAGGAAAAACACCCATTATCCGCCATAACCCCAATCAGGGCGGGAACAACGCCTCCCCCTAAAACAAAAGCGACGGGTATGGTTAAGGATATGGCCATATTTCTGTTTTCCGGCGTACTTATTGTTGACAACGCCGCAAAGCCCGCCGGATAGAAGCATACCGCCAACATGGGTTGAAGAAATACTATAGCGGCAATCCAAGGTGTCGAAACCATCCCTATGAGCAATGTAAGGATTCCGGTAACAAAAAATGCTCCAATCATAACGGGTTTCGGACCACACCGATCGGTTGCCCATCCCCCTAAAAACGCCATCCCTAACGTGGAAATGCGGGAAGTTCCGACCAGACTGTTCGCCCAATCCAGACTCATGCCATGTTCGGTTACCAGGTATAACGGGAGCATATTATAAACTCCCAGTGTGCTTGTAATGGCCAAACTGAATAGAGCAATCAAGATCCAGAAAGCGGGAATCCGGAAAATTTTCTTAATGGACGAAAAATTAGGGGCCTCTCCTAAGAAGTTCCCTCCTTTACCCAATTTGGAAAAGACAATTCCCATAATAACCGAAACCATTCCAATAAAATATAAAATAGTACGCCATTTAAACCAGTGAAGAAGCATCTCAGCCAATAACGGTGTTAAAATAAAACTTAAATTCGGGGCAAGCTCATGGATCGCTACTGCTTTACCCCAGTGCCTGGGATTCACCAGAGAGGTGACGGTTGTAATTCCCGATGGAAGATATATGCCTGCGGATACTCCAAGCACAAATACACAGCATCGCATGGAAAACAGACTTTCGCTAAAGAAAATTAATGAAAGCGCCGTACCCACGGCAATTGCGGAAACAGCGATGGTTTTTCTATGGGTAATCCGAGAAGATATGTGCCCGGAGCCCAGAAGGGATATGAAGTATCCGATGGAAAGGAACAGAAAGAGCGACCCCGCATCCCCATGGCTAAATCCCAAATCTTTTTCAATTGTAGGCAGTAATGGCGCTGCAATGATTCGGGCAGTAAAGTTTAATAAAAATATGGATGCGATGAGGAGGAGTGGCCCGAGTTGGGTACGAAAAGTCTCACTGCCCATGGTATTGCCTTTGCCAACCTGAGTTGTCTCAGCATCATTCAAAACTTATTTTCCCATTCCGGATTTTTTTATCACTCGAGTTCGACTTTCCAACGGGAGCATTACCGATTTGTTAAAATGGTTTTCACCCATTAACTTATTCATTTTTTGAGCGAAAGCCTTGCAATCAGGTTTCAGGTGTCAGGAGTAAGAAACGAATTAGCTGAAACCTATAACCAAAATGTCTTGGATAGCAATTAACAAACTGGTAATGCACCCTTTCCAACCGTTACGTTACGACGTGCGTTTAAAAATGTCCGCAAAGGGGGTGTTAAACGGGGTGTTTTTTGTCTTGACTTTCTTTTCCCTGATCCGACGCTCCGGTTTTGTCCGTTGTTGTTTGCTGCGAATTTTCGGCTTTTCACCGGCATTGGATTTCATGGAGAGGCTGATCCGGTTTCTTTCCAGGTCAACATCAAGTACGGTGACCATAACCTTTTGCTGAACCTTTACGACTTGGGCGGGATCTTTAACAAACCTGTCCGACAACTCGCTGATATGAACCAGACCGTCCTGGTGAACCCCGATATCTACAAACGCCCCGAAAGCGGTAACATTGGTCACAATTCCGGGCAGCTTCTGGCCGGATTCCAGATCCTCAATTTTATCGATGCCGCTGGCAAAAGAAAAGGACTCAAATTCATCCCGGGGATCACGCCCGGGTTTGGCCAGTTCTTCCATGATATCTTTCAAGGTCGGAATACCCACACGGTCCGTCACATATTTTGAAATATCAATGTCACGCCGAAGTTGCGCATCCTTCATGAGATCGGAAACCGTACATTCCAGATCCCGGGCCATGGAACCTACAATCTCATAGCTTTCCGGGTGTACGGCGCTTGCATCCAGAAGGTTGGCGCCGTTCTTTATCCTTAAAAACCCGCTGGATTGTTCGAAGGCCTTGGGCCCGAGACGGGGGACATTTCTTAACTCATCTCTGGAAGCAAATGCACCGTTTTCATCCCTGTATTGCACAATATTTTTTGCAAGCCCGGGGCCCAGACCCGAAACATAGGTAAAAAGCTGTATGCTGGCCCGGTTGACGTCAACACCCACACCATTAACACAGCTAATCACAACATCATCCAGAGCTTCCTTCAACAAAGACGGGTCCACATCATGCTGGTACTGGCCCACGCCGATGGACTTGGGATCTATTTTTACCAGCTCCGCCAGGGGGTCTATCAGCCGTCTGCCAATGGACACTGCGCCTCGTACGGTAAGATCATGGTCGGGAAATTCTTCCCGTGCCACTTCCGAGGCAGAGTATATCGAAGCCCCGCTTTCATTAACCATCAAAATCAGGATGTTTTTTCCCAGATTCATCTGCTTCAAAAACGCCTCTGTCTCCCTGCCGGCGGTCCCGTTTCCCACGGCAATGGCTTCAACATCAAAGCGTTCGCATAAGGATTTTACCGTGTTCCCGGCGTTTTCAGTCTGTTTTTCAGACAGATGCGGATAAATCGTATCATTGTGGAGAAGTTTACCCTGCCGGTCAAGGCAGACCACCTTGCATCCGGTTCTGAATCCGGGGTCAATGCCCATCACCCGTCTGCCGCCAAGAGGGGGAGACAGAAGCAGCTGGCGCAGGTTTTCCGCAAATACCCTGATGGCTTCGGTATCCGCTCTTTGTTTTGTGGCAATGCGCAGTTCCGTTTCCATGGCGCGTGACAAAAGCCTTTTGTAGCTGTCGGTTACCGCCATTTTTACCTGGTCCGAATCCGGGCCGTTTCCTTTGACAAACAGACCTTTGAGAACCGTAACCGCCTCATCCTCGGGCGGGGCAAGGGCCAGATTCAATATATCTTCTTTTTCCCCCCGGCGCATGGCAAGGACCCGGTGGGACGGCGCAGCGGACGCGGGTTCCTCCCAGTCGAAATAATCCTTGTACTTGGTGCCGTCCTGTTCCATGCCGGATGCGACCCGGCTTTTGAAAACCGCCTTGCCGGTATACAGATTCCGCAGCACATCCCTTGCCTGCGGGTCCTCGTTAATGATTTCAGCAAGAATGTGCCGGGCACCGGAAAGCGCGTCTTCCACCGTGTCAACTTCCTTTTGAGGGTCGATAAATGCCGCGGCAGCTTCTGCCGGATCTATCCCCCGTTGTTCAAAAAGTTCCAGGGCAAGCGGTTCAAGCCCTTTTTCTCTGGCAACGGTCGCTTTGGTGCGGCGCTTGGGCCGGAATGGCAGGTAGATGTCTTCCAGAACCGAAAGCGTTTGGGTGGCCTGCACCTTGTCTTTCAGTTCATCCGTCAAATGGCCGTGTTTTTCGAGAGACTTGAGAATGGTTTCCTTGCGGCTGTCAAGCTCCTCGAGGTATTTCAATCTGTCCCTGATGGAAGTTATCGCAATCTCGTCAAGACTGTCCGTGGCTTCCTTTCTGTAGCGTGCGATAAACGGAATGGTTGCGCCTTGTTCTAACAGGGTTGCCACGGCGGTTATCTGTATTTCCCTAACGCCGAGTTCTTTGGATAGGGTGGTGATCTGTTTATCGTTCATTGGACCTCATCAAAATTCAGGGCCTTTGCCCCAATTGGCCTTCAGCCCATAGAGCCTATGCCCCGGAGGAAATAAGTACCCCGGTGAAGTAAAGAACCCTGGCCCTAAGGATCAGGCTTTGTTTTATCCCCAGAGGGGATTTGCTTTGTTGGAAGTTCAAAAATTACAAATATCAAATCAGAAATATCAAACAATTTCCAATGACCGAAATTCGAAATTGCAAACACTGTTTCGTCCTGAAAGATTTTGGTCATTGAATATTGGAATTTGAGATTTATTTGGAATTTGCCTGCCCGCCGTTCTTTTGGCGGGGTGCTTGGAATTTGTGATTTTAGACACAAAATCCAAGGCAGAGCCATATATCTCTGACCCGGCCCTAAGGACCAGGTTTTTCAGGGCAAAATAAAAAAAATCCGCCCCGGTTAAACAAATTTCCGGTTTAACCGGCGGACCGGATGAAAATGATGGGTGTGATAACATAAACACGCTGCTATGAAAAGACTTATTACCTGAATTTTGCATGAAAATTAATGAAAATCTTTAGGTTACATATTTAAACCGGATTCATAGAACATTTTGTAACTATACGTTTTATCCAAATGGTATATGGGATGAAGGTCTTTTTTATTCATAAATTTTCACCCAAAGGGCAAGCACCCCGTCCGAACGCTGGGATGACCTGCCCCGACACCTGCTTCCTTAAATATTCTTACATTCTTTTATTGGAATTAAAGATTGATTCATGGCTCTGCTTTGATTATGATACGGTGTTTTATTTTAACCTGATAAGGATAACGGTTTCTTAAAAAGTCCGATTTAGACGGTTTTGTAAAAAGTTCAAATTCAAGGCGTACAAATTTTGTAATCATGAGTCGTACTTGTCGTACGTTGAATGATTACGAAATGCAGCACAACGAAGAAGTTGGGCTTTTTACGAAACCGTCAAGGATAACAGTGGATTTGAGCCATGCTCAAGGCAATTCTATTTGATTTAGACAATACGCTGATTTTATTTGACGAATCCAGGTTTTACCAGGAATATTTTCGCAGGATAGAAACCCGGTTTGCGGATCTTATGCCTGCGGATATTTTCCGGAAACGGCTGATAAACGCAACCCATGCACTATTGCAAAACAACGGCGAAATGATCAATGCCGAATATTTTATGAACGCCTTTGCTGAACAATCTGCGAATCGGCGAGACAGACTGTGGAATCGGTTTTTGAATTTTTACGAAACCGAATATGATGAAATTAAGGTAACCATAAGACTTCCGGATGATCTTCATGAAACTTTTCATAAAATTGTCCGGTCCGGATTAAAGGTGGTGCTGGCCAGTAACCCCATCTTTCCTTTAAATGTCCAGATGAAACGCCTGGCCTGGGCCGGGTTGGATCATTTTCGTTTCGATTTGGTGACCCATATTGAAAATATGTCGTTTTGTAAACCACGGATAGAATATTACCTGGAAATCTGCCGAAAAATCAATGAACCGCCCCAAGCCTGCCTGATGGTCGGCAACGACCCGATTAATGACATGATTGCGGCCAGGGGCGGATTAAAAACCTATTTGACCGACGACAGCAAAGATTCTTGGCGAGTAACGTTGGATGTCAGCGAAGATCTGCTCAAAGATCAAATCCTGGATATTCCGGAGCCGGACTTTAAAGGCCCTCTGTCGGATGTGGGCCTCGTGGTTCAGCGTTACACTGAAAAGCCGTCTGTAATGAGATAAACTGACAGCGTAACCTCATGTAAACACAAATAAAGACCTGAAACAGATTCTGAATAATGAATAGGAGAAAACCATGGGTGATATAAGGATGACCGGAGAAATTCGGACGGATTACGATTGTGAAGTAGCGGGTCTACCCGCAGAGAGATGGGGAGAAGCCGTATTTAAGGTTAACGATGAAGAAATTGTTCTGGAAATCAGCGTGGAGAAAAATGTTATTGTCGCGGTAATGGCCGGTGACAATAGTGTCTGGAAGGGAACCCTCGAAGGGTTTAAGCAGCTTCTGCGGGGCGAGATAAAAGGTAGATAGAAACGACCTGAACGGATGGGCCCCGGGGAGAACCCCCAGTCCTAGGGTTTTCACCTATAAAAATGAGTCTTTCTTCCTATGGACATATCTTAATAAAATAATTATTATAAAACCGAAATTAAATGTCATTCAGCTTCAACATAATGATTTAAACCATGTGATGGATTAGTATTCACGAAGGTTATACTGTAAAAAGAGGAGCGAAATTGACATTTATTAAGCTTCTCGGATGTCCGTGCATCTCAATGCCACACAGCATTGTACAACGACATTTAGAGAAGCTAACAGAAAATAACGCCGGGCAGGCTCGTTGAAAAGAAGAGCTGCCGGGCGAAATCAGGCAGACCAAAATGGGGTCTGCCTTTTTTATTCCGCTTTGATACCCCGCAGTTTGCTGCGGAGAGCTTCATTTGCCATTTACCATGTTCTTCAACTTCCCGGAACATTTAAACGTAACCACTTTTCTTGGGGCTAATATCATGGCATCACCCGTAGCCGGATTTCTCCCTCTCCGTTCCTTCTTTTCCCTTACACAGAATTTACCAAATCCGGAGATCAACACATCCTCACCGGATTCCAGTGTGCTTTTGATAATTTCTAAACAGGTTTCTAAAATTTCTGCGGATCTGTTCTTGGTCATACCGATCTGATTGCAAATTGATTCTACAAGTTGAACTTTTGTTAGGGGCATAATCGGGTCTCCTTATCCGGGAAAATAGTGATCGTGCAACGCCAGCAAACCGCAAACCATACTATGAGACCTTTACAAAACGCCCCCTTTTGCCCAATTCCTGCGTCAGACTCAAATTTTAATCCTCGAAATACTTAATGTATTCCTGTGGTTATAATTTTCGCCTTCCTTGGCCTTGAACAAAATTGAACGTTTTTCAAAGGTCTCACTATATTAAATTGAGCGATTTTTCAAATCTTTTATTTATATGCGAAATCTATATTCTCAATTCCGATAAGCTTTGTCAAGATTTTATTAATTACAACCTGCTGTATTTTTTAATATTCCAGGCAGTTTTTTTTGGCGGGGGTCTGGCCATTCATCAGTTTCAGATTTCGATAAGCAAACCAATGGGGCAATGATCTGACCCAAAAATATCATTATCGATAAAAACCTCTTTAACCCAGCCGTTATCGATAATATCTTTAGTAACAAAAAAATAATCAATACGCCACCCGATGTTCCGCTCCCTTGCCTTGAACCGGTAGGTCCACCATGAATATTTTACGTCATCCGGACAATAATATCTGTAGGTGTCCACATAACCGTTTTCAATAATCCTGTCGAGCCAATCCCTCTCAATTCTCAAAAATCCGGATTTTTTTTCATTGGCTTTTGGATTTTTCAAATCAATCTCATTGTGAGCGGTATTGTAATCTCCGGTAATAATAAGGCTTCGGCCCTGGTTTTTATACTCATCGGCATATTTAAAAAAACGTTCATAAAAATCGAGTTTGTACTGAAGCCGTTCTTCGCTCATTTGGCCGTTGGGAAAATAAACGTTAAAAAATATAAAATCATCAAAATCCATCTCGATAACGCGACCTTCATTGTCGAATTTAGGTTCGCCGATACCGTAATGAATTGTTTTGGGCTCAATCCGGGTATAGGTGCACACCCCGCTGTATCCTTTTTTTACCGTGGCATGAGACCAGAATGATTGATAACGGGCAATATTTTTCATCTCGTCCGTAAGTTGTGAATCCTGAATCTTTGTTTCCTGAATGGCAAATATATCGGCATCCAATTGTTTGAATACCCTAAAAAAATCTTTTTTAATGACCGCACGAATGCCGTTCACATTCCAGGAAATCAGCTTTATCCTTTTTTTCTTCGGCATATCATATTTTCCTTCAGGTTCCGGGTTTATGAAGTTGTTTTTGAACAAACCCTAACTTTCAAATTCAAGTCGGATCACCGATATAATCAGCGGCAGGTCAAGCAGCTGTTCAACAACATGGTCGGAAATTCGGACATTGGTTTTAAGAAAAATGATATTCATTTTTCCGGTTTCTTCCTGACCCAAATGCATCTGTCTGATGATAATTTTTTTACTGCCGAGAAGTGATGAGAAACTTCCGATGGCCCCGGGCTTGTCCAGGGTGTATATCAGTGCCAAATGGCCCTCGGGTATGAGTTCAAGCCGAAAATTGTTAATTTTTACGATCCGTATTTTATTCTTGCCGAATATGGTTCCGGACACCATATTCGTCACCTTGGGCGTGGTAACCCGAACGGTAATCAGGTTGATATATTCTTCAGACGCATCACTGGTTATCTCTGTGACCGTTATGCCTCTTTCCTTTGCCAGGACCTGGGCATTGACGAAGTTGACGTCGTCCTTAACCACATGCGCCAGCAAACCTCTTAACACGGCGATGGAAACCGGTGATGGGTCGAGCCCCTTAAAATCTCCGGCATACTCAATGGAAACTTCTTGAATGGGACCCCGGACCAGTTGAGCATGGAGGCTGCCCATATGATTGGCAAGGCTTAATAAGGGCTTCAGCTTGTCAAGAAGATCACCGGTTACCGACGAAACATTAACGGCATTCATAATGGTGTTGTACTTGAGATAATCGATAATCTGTGCGGCCACATCAACGGCTACTTTGGTCTGGGCCTCCTGAGTGGAAGCACCGAGATGGGGCGTACAAACCAGACGTTCATGCTCGATCAACGGAGATATGCCGGGAGGTTCCTTGTCAAAAACATCCAATGCCGCACCCGCAACTTTGCCGGATTGCAGGGCCGCATAAAGGTCATCCTCATCAACAATCCCGCCCCTGGCGCAGTTTATGATCATCACCCCGTCTTTCATCTGCTCAAAGGCCGCCTTGTTCAGCAACCCGATGGTTTCCTTAAATTTGGGCACGTGCACCGTGATGTAATCGGACCTCTGGTATAGATCTTCAAGGGAAACACTCTCGAATCCGGCCTTTTCCATCTGCTCAGACGTTACATAAGGATCGTAAACAATGACCTGCATTTTCAGTCCTCGAGCGCGATCGGCCACAATAGACCCGATTTTTCCATATCCGATCACCCCGAGGGTTTTGTTGTATATTTCTCTTCCCTGCAGTTTCTTCTTGTCCCAGCGTCCGGCCTTCAATGATGCGGTGCCTTCGAGCACATTGCGCGAAAGGGCCAGTAACATGCCGATGGAATGCTCGGCAGTGGTAATAACATTGCCTCCGGGGGTATTCATCACAACGATTCCCCGCTTGGTCGCCGCCGGGATATCCACATTATCCAGACCAATCCCGGCACGACCCACAACTTTAAGTCGCGTAGCAGCGTCTAAAAGATCCTCTGACACCTGCGTTGCACTCCGGATGATAAGGGCGTCATATTCTCCGATAATGGTTTTCAGTTCCCGGGGAGACAGTCCGGTCTTGACATCAACGTCAATTCCCTCTTCTTCCTGCAGCATCCGGATACCGGCTTGTCCCAGATTATCGCTGACCAACACTTTCATGAGAGTTCTCCTCATTCATGTTGATGTTCAAATGTGATTCCTCCAAAGCCTTTCGGGGGTGTAAATCAAGACTGTTGTTTGCTAAGATTGCCATGCCTATTTGGTTTCAGGTGTCAGGTTTCAGGTCTGGCGATTCCTGACACCTGAAACCTGACACCCGAGACCCGATGGCGAGGTTTTCGCTCAAAAATAAATAAATTAATGCGTGAGAACCATTTTAACAAATCGGTAATGCTCCCATGCCGTTTGGATCATTGTTTTTAACGAATTTACTGATTTTTAATACCTGCTTTAATATGGTTAGCCGGTAAGCATTCAAATTTCATGGTAAAACTGTATAAAACCCATATTCCCTGTTCCAACGGTTTTTGTCAAGATTTGATTTGTAAGTTCTCGGGGTAAATGCATTTGGATCACAATACATGGAAAACGCATTTGATTTCGGTGCAGCGTAGCCACGGCGTGTTTCTCTTGGAAACTGACTGACTGTTTGAAGGGCTTTAGCACCCGTTAGCTCGAAGCGAATGAAATTATGAATTAAAAAATCAATAGGATAATTTAGCGACGAATTGTTCTTAATAAATTTTGCACGGCTCAGGCTTACGGGTGCTAAAGCACAAGTTTCAGTCGGTTGGAAAGAGATATACGCCGTGGCGGAGCGTTCTCACTGTTTGTAGTGATGCGATTCGAAGTGTTGATACTTACCAAGACCCCATCAACGGTGTAGAAGTAGAGGTGCCCAATACTTATGAAAAGGCCTGGACCGACGGCAATGAGTATATCTTTACAAATGATCGTTTCTTCAATCCCAATCAAAATGCCGGGCCCAACTGGACCCCTTTGGAACGGCGCCCGTAAACAACTAGAAAATCGTTTAATTTAAATTTTCTCGTTCAACAGATTATTGTCATTTTCATCTTCAGCAATTAAATTCATCAGGTATTGGCCGTACTCGTTTCCCATCATTTCGGATGCAAGATCTGCCAGTTCCTCTTTGTTTATGTATCCCAAGCCATAGGCAATCTCCTCGATGCACGATATTTTAAGTCCCTGCCGTTCCTGAATGGCCTGGACATAACTGGCCGCTTGCTGCAGGGCTTCTTGAGTACCGGTGTCAAGCCAGGCATACCCTCTCCCGAGAAGCTCCACATGGAGTTCACCCCTGCGCAAATACTCCAGATTAAGGTCTGTAATTTCAAGCTCACCCCTGGCGGACGGTTTGAGTTTTGCGGCAATTTCCACCACATTATTGTCATAGAAATAGAGACCCGGAACCGCATAATTCGATTTGGGTTTTTTCGGCTTTTCTTGGATACTGATGACCTTTCCGTTTAGATCAAATTCTACAACACCGTAACGCTGCGGATCACGCACCAAATACCCGAAAATCAAACCGCCTTTATTAAGCTGAACCCTTCTTTTCAGTATATCGGTAAGATTGTGCCCGTAGAAGATATTATCTCCTAAAATTAGGCAGACCGAATCTTTACCAATGAATGATTTGCCGATGATAAAGGCTTGGGCCAATCCTTCGGGCCGTGGTTGCTCTTGGTAATACAAAGAAAGCCCAAGTTGAGAGCCGTTTCCAAGGAGTTTTTTAAATAAAGGCAAATCCTCGGGCGTAGAAATAAGAAGTATTTCCCGTATCCCGGCCAGCATTAAAACAGAGAGCGGGTAATAGATCATGGGCTTGTCATAGACCGGTAACAGCTGTTTGCTTACCACACGGGTAATGGGGTAAAGCCGGGTTCCGGAACCACCGGCTAAAATTATTCCTTTCATATTCTATTTTTCCTTTCTCATGCCATGACGATCTTCTCCGTTGACCCCTTAATCCCCTTTGTGGCATTTCGGGTATCAATAATCAGATTGGAATGCTTTACGATTTCGGCAAAGTCATAGTCGCTGTGATCGGTAACAATGATCACGGCATCCATTTGGGCAAGGATTTCCTGAGTAATGGGAGTTGACTCCATCTGAAAATTATATTTCCGGGTGGTATGCAGTCTGGGTATCCACGGATCATTGTAGCTTACCCTAGCGCCCTTTTCCAAAAGCATTTTCATGATGGCATAACCCGGAGACTCTCTATCGTCATCCACATCCTTCTTGTAGGCGATTCCAAGTATTAAGATGCGGCTTCCATTAAGGCTTTTTTTGTTTTTATTGAGCGCCTCCGTTGTTTTTTCAATCACATAATACGGCATGGAAACATTGATCTCACCGGCAAGTTGAATAAAACGAGTTGAAAAATCATACTCTTTTGCTTTCCAGGCCAGATAAAACGGATCAATGGGAATACAATGTCCCCCCAGGCCGGGTCCGGGATAAAACGGCATGTACCCAAAGGGCTTTGTGGCTGCGGCGTCAATCACCTCAAACAGGTCGATTCCCATCTTATGAGCAAGGATCTTCATTTCGTTAACCAGTGCGATATTCACGGAACGGAAGGTATTTTCAAGAAGCTTGGTCAACTCGGCGACCTGAGTAGAAGAAACCGGCACCGACCGGGTAATGGAGTTGTACAGAGCCGTTGCCACTTCCAGGCAGTAGCTTGTGATGCCACCCACGACTTTAGGAATATTAATAGCAGCGAATTTTTTGTTTCCCGGATCTTCCCTCTCCGGAGAAAAGGCAAGAAAGAAATCCTGCCCAACCTTCATGTCATGTGACGAAAGTCGAGGGAGAAGCATTTCCTCAGTGGTCCCGGGATAGGTTGTACTCTCAAGAACAATCAGCTGCCCTTTGCGTAAATTATTTACAATGGTCTCCGTGGTTTCCAAAAGATAACTTAAATCCGGCTCCATCTTGTCGGAAAGGGGTGTGGGCACACAGATCAGTATGCAATCCGCCTCTCTTAAACGGCTGAAGTCAATGGTGACATCAAGCCGTTTTGCATCGATCATTTTCTTAATCTGGTCTGCCGGAATGTGTTTGATATAAGATTCCCCATGGAGAATTTTATCAATTTTTCGTGAATCCAGATCAAAACCGATAACATTAAACCCCTTTTCCCCAAAATGAATAGCCAGGGGCAATCCCACATAGCCAAGGCCGATGATACCGACCCGGGCTGTTTTTTGCTCTATCATCTCAAGCAGTTTTAATCGTATTTCACCGGTGTTTTCATTATGCATATTTTTTTAACCTTTAATTTTGATGAACTCGTAAAAAGTCCGATTTAGACGGTTTCGTAAAAAGTTCGAATTCCCCCGAATAAATCTCTCGGGATAAAAAGGCGTCGCGAATTTTGTAATCATGAGGCGTACTTATCGTACGTTGAATGATTGCGAAATGCAGCACAACGCAGAAGTCGGACTTTTTACGAGACCGTCAAGGTTATACGAATAACATTAAGAGGCTCATCTCCGACGTTTTCGACCCTAGCACTCTGATTTTCGGAAAGCATCACGGATTCCCCTTTATTCAACCGCCCGCTGTGACTGTCTCGGGTTGTTATCGCCACCCCTCGCATGACAAGCAACTGTTTTCTAGTGAAAAGATCGGTTTTGGTCTCAAGTTCCGAGCCTGGATATAGGATAAGTTTCTCTACCGTGCAATCATTATTCATTTCCAGCACGGTTGAAGTTCCCCAAGGGGAGTAGGATATCTTATGCTTTTGATATTCACTCCGTCCCCTTTGCTTTAGCTTTTCCACGATAGATTTCACATCCCGGCTGCTCTCCATATCGGAAACAAATACAGAGTCCGGTGTTTCCACAATAACCATGTTATTAATTTTATTGGTTGCAATCAGCCGTTCATCGCCCATGATAAAACAATTTTTCGTATGGTTTGAAATCACGTCGCCGTCAATAACATTGCCGTCCGCATCCTTTGGAATGAAATCATATAAAGATTTCCATGACCCAATATCGCTCCATCCGAAGTTTGAAGGCATTACGGCAGATTTGTCCGTTTTCTCCATAACCGCATAATCGATAGAGATATTGGGCAACCGTTCATAGTCGTTTTGAGATACCATACTTCCGGATAAATCCAACTGCTCCATTTTTTTAAGAAGGTCAGGTTGGTAGCTTTTCAACTCTTTCATCATTACAGATGCTTTAAATGCAAACATTCCACTGTTCCAATAGAAGTTGCCTGCCTCGACATATCTTTTGGCCGTTTCCATATCCGGTTTTTCAACAAATCTTTTTACCAAAAAGGCATGCTCCTTTATTTCACCGTCACTCTCGATATATCCGTAACCGGTTTCCGGATAATTGGGTTTGATTCCGAAGGTCACGATATATCCCATCCGGGCAAGTTCTATTGCGGATAATAAATTTTCATGAAACGCATCATCATTGCGGATCACGTGATCAGCAGGAAAGATGCATAACACGGCATCCTCCTCATGATTAAGCACATGGAGCATGGCCAATACAATGGCAGGCGCCGTATTACGGCCACAAGGTTCCGCAATTATCTTTTCATCTGCTCGGATGCCGAGTTCTTCAATATGTCTCGCAATTTCATGAACATGCTCTTTCCCGCAAACAATGCGGATATTTGACTCATCGAGCAAAGAGACCAGCCGTTTAATGGTACTTTGAATTAGTGACTCATTGCCGATAAATTTAACGAGTTGTTTTGGATAGAGTTCTCTGGATACGGGCCAGAGACGGGTTCCCGACCCACCTGCCAGCAGGATCGGATATACATTCAGTTTAATTTCCGACATGAGAGTTTTCCTGTTTTTCAATAAAAATCAAGCTGATGCCAAGAAATGCGTGATCGCCTCCGTCTGAATTAGTTTCCATCCGGAAATTGCCCTTTTCCGCAATCTCTGCATTGGAAACTTAATTTGTGCCCATTATAGATTTATGGGAAGGCACTAATTAATTTAACGCCGGCCAACTTCTTCTTATGATTCGGTCGAATACATTTCGTGGAAAAACCGTATATAATAATATGCCCGATGTCAAGCTCGCCACTGATACCGGGGTAAACGCATTTGAATCTAAATGCAGGGGGAACGCTCCACAACGGCGTATATCTCTTTCCAACCGACTGAAACTTGTGCTTAAGCACCCGTAAGCCCGAGCCGCGCCTGAATCATTAAGAAAATTTATCAACTAATCTATTCTAATGATTTTTTAAGTCATAATTTCATTCGGCTCAGTCTAACGCGTGCTAAAACCCTTCAAACAGTCAGTCGGTTTCCAAGAGAAACACGCCGTCGCTCCGCTGCACCGAAATCAAACTAGTGCCCATCCATAACTGTCTATTCTGCCTAATCTTCGCAATGGCCAAGAGCCCCCTAAAACAAAAAAACCTGAAACACGAGAAAATGGATTAATGATTTCCATAAAAATGCCGATATCTAGACTATTGAATATTGTTTTAGAACAGCGGAGTCGTATTTCAATTCAGAAACATTTTTAACTATAAGCCTCAATGAAAGTAAATTTAAAAAAACTTTTTCTGCTCTTGGCGTTATTTCTGATAGCGCCGGACCCGGCGGTCTTGGGAGAAACATCCGACGAAACATCGTGGCAACATATTGAATCCCGGTACACAATTATCAAGTGCGAAACCTTAAAAAGCCTTGAACGATTTGATGATAATATCGATTTTTCGCCGGGTGAATGGGGGTTGAAAAGTCTCTTCTCCTTTTCAACCTCCAAAGACCCCATCGTTTCCATAAAGGAAAAAGTCGATGCGCTATTTGAAAGAGTTCAGGAAATACTGGATATGCGCATAAGGATGAAGAAAATTTTTATTGTTATTTATCCGAATAAAAATCGCTTTCATGAAGTCAGAAAAAAAATGACCGGAGAAAATTTTGGTTTTCGATCATGGTATATTTTCGAACACAACACAATATACATCAATGCCCATGACATACATGAAGGTATTTTGGCCCATGAGATGGCTCACGCCATAATCGATCATTACTTGACCATTCGTCCCCCAAAAGCCACAGCAGAAATTTTGGCCCGGTATGTTGATAAGCATCTTTACTATTGACGGTTTCGTAAAAAGTCCAACTTCTGCGTTGTGCTGCATTTCGTAATCACTCAACGTACGAAAAGTACGCCTCATGATTACAAAATTTACACGCCTTGAATTTGAACTTTTTACGAAACCGTCTAACTCGGACTTTTTACGAATTTATCACCATTAAGGGCTCACTCACAGGAAAATAATAAATTTCCCCAAGATTGCGCCGGATTCTTCATGAATCAGCTTCTCTTTGATGCCATTTCCATGCTGTTTTTATAATTGTTTCCAAGTCCTCATACACCGGTTTCCAGCCAAGATTTTTCTTTATTTTGTCGGAACTGGCAATCAGGATTGCCGGATCGCCCGGCCTTTTATCCGCTTCAATTGCCGGAATCGGTTTTCCGGTCACCTTTCTTGACAGTTCAATCACCTCTCGAACCGAATATCCCCGGTTGTTTCCCAGGTTATACACGGCACTATCCCCTCCGGACAAAAGTGAGTCAAGTGCCAGCAAGTGGGCTCCGCTCAGATCACTTACATGTATGTAGTCCCTTATGCAGGTTCCGTCGGGAGTGGGGTAATTGGTGCCGAAAATTTTTATATTTTCTCTCCGACCGGCGGCCACCTCCAGAACCAGAGGAATAAGATGCGTTTCGTTGCGGTGTCGTTCTCCAATTTCGCCTGATCTGTCTGCGCCGGCAGCATTAAAATACCGGAGGCTTATGTATTTGAGGCCGTATGCCGAATCACAATCTTTGAGCATCCTTTCAACGGCAATTTTGCTTTCACCATACGGGTTGGTCGGGGTGCAGGGATGGCTTTCCGTAATGGGAATGTCAACCGGCTCACCGTAAACAGCAGCCGTAGAAGAAAAAATAAATCGCTTCACGCTATGGCGAATCATTGAATCCAAAAGTTCCGCGGTTGCCGCCATGTTGTTGCGATAGTACTTTAGCGGCTTTTCCACGGATTCGCCCACCAGTGAAAAAGCCGCAAAATGCATGACCGCTGAAATTTTATGAGTTGAAAATAACTTGTCAAGCAAAACCGCATCACCAAGTCCGCCTTCTACAAACTCCCCGCCGGGCAACAATTCGCGGTGTCCTGTGGAAAGATCATCCAGTGTAATAACATGATAACCTGCATCCAGAAGATCTTTAACCATGTGAGAACCGATATAACCGGCGCCTCCTACCACCAGAACCTTTCCGTTTTTCATTTAGCATATCTCCAATTTAAATGTAAAAACTCCTTCAAACCCATCATTACATTATTCCAATAGTGTGCAAATCAAGGCCGTTGCTAAACGCTGATGCTTATCTATTGACAAAGCGTGGCTCCGAAGCCTTTTTTTAGATGTCAGGTGTCAGGGTTAAGAAGAAAACGGGTTTAAATCAAGGATGCTGGCAGTTAGCTGAGGAAACGGCGGTGTATGGCGTAAATGATGAATCGTTCCCTCATGGCTGGCCTATTACTACCGAACATGCGTCCTGACACCTGAAACCTGAAACCTGAAACCAAATAGGCATGGCAATCTTAGCAAACAACAGTCCTGAGTTACACCCATTCCAATAGGGGTGAAGCCCCTATGTTCGCACTCAGCGATAATGGCTCTTGATCCAGGTCTGATATTCCCCGCTTTTCACCCGCTCGACCCATTTTCGGTTATCCATATACCATTGAATGGTATCACGAATTCCGGTTTCAAGGGATTGTTTGGGGCGCCAGTTCAAGTTTTTACTTAATTTGCTGAAATCCACGGCATATCTTAAGTCATGGCCGGGCCTGTCCTTCACAAAGGTAATCAGATCCCTTCGGGAACCACCGTCGCTCAATGGGTTCTTCTCGTCTAAGATATCACAAATCATTTCAACGAGTTTAATGTTCTCCAACTCGCTGTTGCCCCCCACATTATAGGTCTCTCCCGGGGTTCCGTTTTTCATGATTGTCCAAATTGCGATGCAGTGATCTTTCACATACAACCAGTCTCTGACATTTCTGCCATCTCCGTAAACCGGCAATGATTTTCCTTCAAGTGCATTTAGAATGATCAGCGGAATGAGTTTTTCCGGAAACTGATACGGGCCGTAATTGTTCGAACAATTGGAGATGGTCATGGGCAGACCATAGGTCTTGTAATATGCCCGAACCAGATGATCTGAAGCGGCCTTGGAAGCGGAATACGGGCTGTTGGGTTTATAGGGCGTGGTTTCCTTAAAATGGCCTTCCCTGCCCAGACTGCCGTAAACCTCGTCCGTGCTGATGTGGTGAAAGAGTATCATACGGTTCCGGTAAGTTCTTGCGCACTCCAAAAGATTAAATGTTCCGACAATATTGGTCCGGATAAATTCATCGGGTTTTACGATGGACCGGTCCACATGGGATTCGGCGGCAAAATGACAGACACTGTCGATTTCATATTTTTCAAATATTTCTGCCATCCGGGTTCCATCGCATATGTCGGCCTTGATAAACCTATACCGGTCTTTATAATCCGTTTGAATATCAGCGAGATTTTCCGGATTGCCTGCATAGGTCAGTTTATCAAGATTTACGATCCGTCCGGTAAAATCCGACTCCTTTAAAAGATATCTCACAAAATTGGCTCCGATAAACCCGCATCCCCCTGTAACCAGCATGGTTTTCATATTCTTATTTCCCCCTAAGATGAGCTCATCTTATGTTTCACTTTAGTATCTCGGCCACCAAATCTTCTCCAAAGCCGGAAACAAACTCATCGATGTCATCCTGCCATTGAGACATAATATTGATCCCTTTTTCCTTAAGATGCCGGTTTTCCAGAATGGAATTTTTCGGCCGTTGTGCACGAGTCGGATATTCCCGGCTGGTGCAGGGAACAATATTATGGGGCACTTGCATTTTGTTAAGAAAATATTCGGCCAGTTCAAACCAGGTGCAAAATCCCTCTCCGGTGGCATGATATATTCCCCCGGCGTGGGCATGGATTATCCGCTCTATCTGAAGGGCCAGTGCATAAGACCATGTGGGCGAACCGTACTGATCATTCACCACTTTGATTTCATGCCCCGGATTTTTCAAGGCCAGGGAAAGCATGGTTTTCAGAAAATTGTAACCGTTCACGCCATACATCCAAGCGGGCCTGACGATAACGTGCCGATCCGATGCCTTTCCAACCACTTTTTCGCTCTCATATTTGGTCTTCCCGTAATATGAAACCGGATTGGGTTGATCCGTTTCCACATAAGGCTCCGGTATTTTTTTTCTTCCATCAAAAACATAATCCGTGGAGATATGAATTAACCGTTCACCCTGTTTTTCCATACAGTTAACAAGATTTTCCGTACCCGTTACATTAACGTTCCAGGCCAATTTTTTTTCAATTTCACAATTATCCACCTGGGTATATGCCGCACAATTGATGATGATGTCCGGCATGAATTTTTGTACCAACGCTTCCAGATCAACCCGTCGGGTAATATCCAGCTCGTCTAAATCGATGGCCAGCACCTCATGGGTTTCACGAAATACACGAACGCAATCGGTACCCAGCTGCCCCTTGCCCCCTGTTACCAAAATTTTCATGATGTTTTGCCTCCTGCAAATATCATTTTACCTGTTTACCAAAGCTATAAAAAAAAGAAAGGTAAAAATTGCATAACATGACTTGATACGGGCAAATAATAAGGTTTAAAAACAAGAAATATCTTTACATTTTGTGAAGACCTGCTTAAAAAAAAAGAAAGTCCTAACCGTCAAGGTAGTATCCCCACCCTGCCTTCAGGACAGGAAACGCTCCGGCAGGGATAAACATGGATCTTGCAGTACACAATTTCCGGCAAATTACTCTATGTCTTCATTAGATATTCTTGTAGATCAATATGTAAACTATCTTATCTTCGAAAAAGGACTTTCGGATAAAACCATAGAATCGTACACCAGCGATCTTGCCAGACATCTTGAATTTTTAAAGCAAAAAGGTGTCAAAAAGATCGCTGATGCCGATACCCCATTAATATTAAAGCACCTGATTGCCTTGAGAGATGCGGGTCTGGGATCAAAATCATGTGCAAGGCATCTCATCACCCTCAGGGGGTTTTACAAGTTTCTTGCCCAGGAAAAAATAATCGATTATGATCCTGCAAGGCTTATAGACCTGCCCAAAAGCGGTCTTAAACTTCCCGATGTTCTGACCGTTGCTGATGTGAATATTCTTTTAAATATGCCGGATACCGACAAACCCTTAGGAAAAAGAAATGCTGCCATGCTCGAACTTATTTATGCAGCCGGATTGAGGGTTTCGGAACTTGTAACCCTGAAATTACTGGACGTAAACCTTGAAGCCTGTTTTGTAAGGGTGTTGGGTAAAGGTTCAAAAGAACGAGTTGTTCCTATCGGTATGTGCGCAAGAGAGAAAATCGATGATTATATAAATACTGCCAGGCCTCTGCTTTTAAAAAACCATATTAGCCACTACATGTTTATCGCAAGAGCAGGAAACCCCATGACCCGCCAGGGATTCTGGAAGCTTTTAAAACAGTATGCCCGGCAAGCAGGAATTCGAAAAAAAATCACACCCCACAGTTTAAGGCACTCTTTTGCCAGCCATCTTTTAGAGGGTGGCGCCGACTTGAGAGCCGTTCAGATTATGCTGGGCCATGTTGATATTTCCACTACCCAGATTTATACCCACATCGCCCGGGAACATCTCAGGAAGATGCATGAGAAGTATCATCCCAGAGGCTAGTGTCTTGGAAGGTTTGCTGAAAAAGATGAACATCGAACATATTAAAAGATGAACATCGAACATCGAACGTCCAACATCGAATTTTGAATGAAAGACAAAAACAAAGGGTAAGATTTTCCTTACGATTATCAAAACGGCTGAAAAGATAAATAAATAGCTATGGTATGTTTGTTTTTGGTTCGATTTTAGAATAATTTGAGGAGCGGAACGACATCATTATTCGATGTTCAATGTTGGATGTTCGATGTTGGATGTTCATCTTTAGATCTTTTCTCAAAGTAAACGCATTTGATTTCGGTGCAGCGTAGCCACGGCGTGTTTCTCTTGGAAACCGACTGACTGTTTGAAGGGTTTTAGCACGCGTTTGCCCGAGCCGAATGAAATTATGACTAAATAAATTAATAAGATAATTTAGAGACAAATTGTTCTTAATAACTCTGGATCGGCTCGGGTTTACGGGTGCTTAAGCACAAGTTTCAGTCGGTTGGAAAGAGATATACGCCGTGGCGGAGCGTTCTCCCTGTATTGTCAAATGAATCTGCCCTGGTACTTTTACGGAAACATATTGACACACTCATATTGTTTTTTTATATTTTTGGAATGAAATCTTATCAACTTACAATACCCGTAGAAAACAAACCCTGTGTCCTGGCTGGCATTACGTCAATCCTTGCCCGGAAAAAGATCAATATTCGGTCCGCCTCCATAACTTCTTTTGGCGATTCCGGATTAATCAATCTTATCGTAGACGATCCCAAACAGGGCCATAAAGCGCTGAGCAAAGAAGGCATCCCCGTGGAACTCAAAGAAGTTATTGCGGTGCTGATTGAGGATCGTCCGGGGGGACTTGACAAACTGTTACAGGTGCTTTGCGACAAAAAAATCAATATTGAAAACGGCTATGGCTTTGTAATAGAAAGTCGGAAAAATGCGGTTTTTGTTTTAGAGATTAAAGACTCGGCGCCGGCCAGGGATGTGATTGAAGCATCGGGATTCAAAACTCTTACCCCCCAGCAGCTTTCCGAGATTGAGCCGTTTCATTATGTTGGATATTAATTTAACATCTCGGAAACTATACATATTATTGAGAATAAAGAAATTTTTTGAGGCCTCAATTTATGCCTCACACATGGAATGATGGAATATTGGAATGTTGATTCCAAATAAGGAATTTTTCATTTTTATGCATTCTTTACTTGCATGTCAAAAGGAATTTTCCAAATAACCCATTGTCCCGAAGCCCATTATTCCACCATTCCACTCTTCCAATATTCCAATTATGAGCGAAGCGAACTAAGTTACCATTTTACAGGCACCCGAACGGTTTTTTTTGCCTTGTTGTTAAAAAGCAGATACCCATTGTTTTTGCCGTACAGAAACAAATCTTTGGTAATTTCTACATCAACTTTGCAGTAATCGATAATCTCACGAATCCGTCCCTGTTTCCACCAGCGCAGAGCCTGAAGACCGTCTGCCGTCTTTTCTTTTCCCAGTGTCACCCTGGCAAGGTGATCCAAAGACAGTCTGTAACCCAGACGATCATGCACCTCTTCCAGAATATCAAGGGTCGGGAGTTTCTTGAAATGAAAATCCGAATATCCGGAAAGTACCCGATAATCAAACCGTTTGATGTTAAAACCGATAACCAGATCGAATTTTTTAAGATGATCAATGAGCAAAGGAACCTGATTATCCAAAAACTCAACATATTCATCTTCCTTTGAATCGTAAACCACCACACAACTGATACCCATCAAATCCGCCCGGTTCCAACCGCCCACTTCCTGTGCGGAACGCTGAGTCTCTATGTCCAACACCCCAAAGTGAATGTTTTGTTTGGTTTTTTTTGCCTCAATTTTCGCCGGATTGGGTTTTGCAGCGACAGTTTTCCCAAATCCTTGGGTCACGGTTTCGGACCTTTCTTTTATCCCGGTTTTTAAATCACCAACCCTTATGATTTTTTCAAGAATGAATTTTGCAGCGGCTTTGTCAATGGGCCTGTTGCCGGAACCGCATTTTGGGGAATGCACGCAGGAAGGACAACCCGATTCACAGGGACATGCGCTGATGGCCCCAAGGGTGGTCTCAAGAAGTTTCTTGGCCTGCTTAAATGCATATCTACTCAGCCCTGCCCCACCCGGAACCCCGTCATAAATAAACACCGCAGCACCGCCGATTTGGGGATGAAACGGTGTGGAAATACCGCCAAGATCATTGCGATCCGCCATTACCAGAAGCGGAAAAATACCAATGGCCGCATGTTCAATGGCATGAATTCCTCCCATAAAATGCAAATATTTTTCTTCGGCCTGCCTTTGAATCCAAAGGGGGATTTTAAACCACAGCCCATGGGTCTCAAAAATAAGGGGAGGAAGATCCAGGGGCACGATCCCCAACCTTTTCCTGGCATGTATTCGCCATTTTTCATATCCGGTTACCTGATCCGTGACTTTAAGTCGTCCGGTATAACCTGTTGTCCCACATACCTTTTTTTGTTCATATATATCCAGTATCTCGGTGTTCTTATGGGATCTTACCCGGGTGTAATAATCGACCTTGGCCGCGGAGACGTTTACGGTTCTCGTATCCAGATCCAGCGTGTCCACAAGAAACGTGTCCCCTTTATGAAGATAAATGGCTCCCGGGTGGGTCTCCTTGAAGGCCCTGAACCCATCGACCTCTCCCATGCTCTGACCGGTTTTGCTGCTGACAATATTATACTGGCTGCCCGTTCCTCTGAGATTCACATGCCTGTGGGGGGCACGCCGGCTGGAATACAGCTCTTTGCCGTCCTGGCTCCGTAAAAGTTTACCCTCAAACTCCAGGTTCAACGCTGTTTTTTTGACGGTTTCATGAGCCATGAACGGTTCATCGGTTTTCAGCGGCAGTTCCGCGGCCGCGCATACCAGGTGTTTTGACAAAATATCCGGATTAAAAGGATTTACCACCGCGGCTTCGGGTTCTTGTTTCATAAATTCTTTGGGATGACGCATGAAATACTGATCCAGGGCATCCTCCCCGGCAATAAGAACCAACGCCGAATCCTGACCGCTTCGCCCTACCCTGCCGCCTCTCTGCCACGTGGCCACAACCGAACCCGGATATCCAACCAGCAGACAAAGATCCAGATCTCCGATATCGATACCCAGCTCCAACGCGCTGGTGGATATCACCGCCAAAAGCTCGCCTTTGGCAAGTCGTGCTTCGATATCCCTTCGTTCCTCAGGAAGGAATCCCGCACGGTACGCGCTGATACGGCCGGCAAAGGCCCCGGATTGACTCCCCGCCCATATGGCAATTAATTCGGTAAGTTTTCTCGACTGGGTATATACGATGGTTCGCAACCCTCGATGAAGTGCTGCTTTGAGCAAAAGTATGGCGGTCTGGGCCGGTCCTTGAACCGGATTCATAAATACAAGATGCTTTGCGCCCATGGGCGCACCGCTTTTTGTGATGGTATCCACGGTAAGCCCTGTGAGTTCTTGGGCAAGCTGGGAAGGGTTGGACACCGTGGCAGAGCAAAAAATAAATATTGGATCCGTTCCGTAAAACAAACATATCCTTCGAAGCCGCCGGAACACCTGGGCCATGTGCGACCCCATGATCCCCCGGTACGTATGAACCTCATCCACCACCACCACGTCAAGGCTGCGAAAGAAATCGGCCCATTTATGGTGATGCGCAAGCAGTGACAGGTGAATCATTTCAGGATTTGTTAACAGAACATTGGGCGCGGTCTCCCGTATTCGTTTGCGATGCCAGGCCGTAGTGTCTCCGTCATAAATCTCAATCGTTGGCTTTTTTACAAGCCCGTGAGTTTCCGTCATTTCTTTAAACGTACGCATTTGATCCTGGGCAAGCGCTTTTAAAGGGAAAATATAAAGGGCTTTGGATTCCGGATTTTTCAACACATTTTCCAGCACGGGAAGATTGTAAATAAGGGTTTTTCCGCTTGCCGTAGGCGTTGCCACAACAAGATGCCGGCCGGATCTTATCACATCAACGCCATCTGCCTGGTGCTGGTAGAGATCATGAATTCCGGCTGATTTTATAATCGTTTTTATTTGTTCGGGCCACGGTTTCCCGGGTTTTGACAGCACAGGAGCATGGTCGGGGATCACCATATGATGAACCACCTGATCCCCAAGGCGTTTTGAAGCAATCAGCGATTGTATATATTCTTTTATGCCTTTTGGTTTATGCATAAATCAGAGGAGGTCTCTCTCATCTTGTTTATTTACTTGAAAAATTAAAAATTTGTTGTATTATGTCATAAAGAATTTTGGCTCAGAGGGATAGGCTTTTGTATGACCCTCCTAAAAGGGTCTGTTATCCAAAAAGCCGGACAAGTTAAAAGTGATAAGTGACCTAAAGTGCCTAAAGTTTACCCTGTGGAATGCGGAGCCTATTCCTCCGGGGTTATGGTGTCGCTCCCGCCTGCCATTGCAAGGCACGAGCGGGCAGGTCGCTCCGCTGATTTTATATAATTGGGAAAATTCCTTAACCCTGGCCCAGACCGATCACCAATACGCTATATTCAAAAAGGCAGGTTTGCAATGATGTATAGCCGATATCAACATACATGGACGAGTCGCACCAGGGCGGGCTTTAGCTCACTTTAAACTTTATTTACTTCAAACTCTTACGGCGTTTTTTCAGGCAGAGCCTGATAACTCTGGCCTGGACCAGAGCACCAAGTTTTCAATGTAAAAATAACTATTATCTTAATGCCATATCTCATGACACAACCCCCTTTGCAAGAGAAACTAGTGACAGGTTATACAAAACAGACAATTCAAGGGCTTCCTCACCTCAAGGAGGCAACCGGCTATCCCCCAATTTTTCCCCAGGATCTATATATATCATGGTAAATCAGGTTGTTGTATTGGTTATCTTATTGTTGTTGTCCGGCTTTTTCTCTTCTGCGGAAACCTCCTTATTTTCCATAAGCAAAACAAAAGCCCGGCACCTTGCCAAGAATAAAACAAAATCTTTGCTGCTGATCAAGCGTATGAAGGATGATCCTCACCGGCTACTTTCTTCCATCCTGATCGGAAACAATTTGGTGAATGTGGGCGCCGCGGCCCTGGCAACGTCTGTAACCATTAAAATGTTTCCAAATCATGCCGTGGGGCTTGCCACGGGAATCATGACGTTTCTGATTCTGGTTTTTGGTGAGGTAATCCCCAAATCCATGGCCACGCGGAATAATGTTTTGATCGCAAGAATGACCATATATCCCATATATTGGTTCTCCATTTTATGTTACCCCATTATTCTGTTCCTGAATTTTATACCCAAGCTGACCGGTAAAATCAAGAAAACGCCCACGGTCACGGAAGAAGAATTGATGACCTTCGTTGAAGTGGTTGAAGAAGAAGGAGAAATCAAAGAAGAGGAAAAGAGACTGATACACAGAATTTTTGAATTCGATGATACCAATACTTCTGAAATTATGACGCCAAGAACAGACATGTTTGTTATTGAAGCCAATGAAAAACTGGTCTTGGAAGATATGGTCAAGTCCGGCTTTACAAGAATTCCGGTCATTGAGAATGATATTGATCATGTTATCGGCATCGTAAATATAAAAGATCTGTTTTTACACGAAATTACATCAGACACCCCCATCGATGTCCGCAAAATCATGACAACACCGTATTTTGTTCCGGAAAATAAAAAATTAGACCGGCTGCTTCATCAATTCAAAAAAAGAAAACATCACATGGCCATTGTTATTGATGAATACGGCGGTGTGTCCGGGCTCATAACCTTAGAAGATGCACTTGAAGAGATCGTGGGAGAGATCGTGGATGAAAGCGATAAGGAAGAACCCCATATTGTCAAGCAAAAGAGCGGCAAGGAATGGCGGGTTCTGGGCAAGGCCGATATTGATGAGGTCAATGAAATCATCGGCATGGAAATCCCGGACTCAAAGGATTATGACACGTTCTCCGGATATGTATTAAATAAAATCGGAAGAATTCCAACAGAAAAGGAACAAATAAATATTGGAACCTATATTATTATCGTGGAGGAAATGGACGGAAACAGAGTAAAAAAATACAGTATCAAGCAGCAATAATGAAATTTGATCAGATACTTCATAATAGAAAATCAACACGGTCTTTTCATTCCAGACCCGTGAATGAAAAAGACATAACGGCCATCATCGAAGCAGCACGTCTTGCACCGTCTGCCTGTAACAGTCAAACCTGGCGTTTCGTCACCGTAACCCGCCGAGAAGTAATCCGAAACATTTGCCAAGAAGCCATGCGCCCGATTGTTCCCAACAAATGGCTTGAACAGGCCCCGCTGGTTATTGTGGGATGCTCCCAGTTGGATGTCATTGCAAATCGTATCGGCGGCCGGATCACCGGCATTGAATATTACCAGATTGATCTGGGTATCGCCATGGAGCACATGGTGTTAAAAGCCACGGAACTCGGCCTTGGAACCTGCTGGATCGGCTGGTTTGACGAAAACAGACTAAAAGAAATCCTGGGAATACCCAAAAGAATCAAGGTATCCGCATTGCTGGCCGTGGGGTATCCGAAAAATGACTCCAGCAGAAAACGAAAAAGAAAACCCATTGAAAAAATCGTTTTCTCTGAAAAATGGGGGCAACCTTTTTGATTATGATAAGTCGAATCTTTTCAATCGGGTTAATTCACAATTCATAACCTGCCACCAATTTCTCACAATTTTCAAATCCGAACCTTACCTTCTATAGTCAACTATGCGGGTCGGCATCTGACGCAGTAGATGCGGTAACCCGCCTGAGCCGGATAAAGATCGGCAAGCCCGACTTGTTGGATCGTCTTGTCCCGTCGTAGCTCGAAGAGCGAAGTCGGAAGCTTAAAGCGAAGCCCAAAGGGTTTCAAGTTTTAAAAAAATAATTTAAGATAATTCATTAAAAATAATAGATAGTTAAACACCTTTTAAATTTAAAACGGTCAGTTTAGGTATTAGAAATTACATAGTACCCCCTACCCTTTCTAATACTAAAGTATTAGAAATTTTTTTTAAAAAATCATACTGTTGGCGTATTGACTTGTTTATATGCAGACTGCTATAAGTATGACTATTAATCCCGATTTCTTCGCCCACATTGTTAAAATGAGGAAAAATATTTCCGAAACTTAAACCTCAATTAAGCGAAATTCGAGGCTTGCCCGCCGCTGGCGTGGATGCCCCCATAGTGAAATTCGCTTTGCTCCTCATTGACATGAATTTCACAGGGCAGGCAGATTTGCAGCATCAAGGGCGAAGCTGGAAAAACACAAGGGTCTTCATTTGTGACAGTTTTTTTCTGCACAATGTGAAGAATGAAGATCTGACCCTTCGGCTGTTCTTACTATTAAGAAAGGGGACTCGTGATGAAAAAAATGACTTTAAACCAGAGGATGAAAAACCTCGAAATAAAAAACCTGGTGATAACTATCCTGGCTTGTTTCTTCATTATAGCAAGCACACTGGTCTTTGCCGGTAATTGTCTTGGTGGAAACAAGTATTCACGAATTGTTGAGGAATTGTATGTACTTTATGAGAAAGATCCGGGAATCTTGGACAAAGCTTTTGCAAACGCGGTGACGCCGCCCACAGGAGTATGTTCTAAATCACCGCTGACCGGAGAACCCTTTTGCTGGAAAGGCAAGTCGATCGAGGATATGTTGGTGTTTTTTGAAAGTTGGCTCAATTTTACGCCCACACCTCAGAATGATGGATTTGCATATTATCAATTATTTTATGATTTTTGTTATAAAAACTTGTACGCCCTTCAATTTGTCGAAACCGAACCATGGTTAAGCTGGACAAGAGATTTTACAAAAGCACGCGGAGAAATGATGGATGGCCCGCTTGATCCGAAAATAATTGAACAATGGAAAGCGTTTCTGGGGCCACAATGGGACGATTATATTATCCCGGAAGGCGGTTTTAAAACCTTCAATCAATTTTTTACACGTAAAATCAAATCGACCGCCAGACCGATTTTCGGTGATGACACAATTTTAGTAGCACCTGCGGATAGTCTAATCAATGCGATCAATTCCAATCTGACAGCCACAACCCAAATAAACACCAAATATGAGGAGTCTCTCAACATCAGACAACTGTTGGACGGATCAAAATATACGGACACTTTTAATGGCGGTACTGCGATTTCGTGTGTGTTGTTACCTACGGTTTATCATTGGTATCATGCGCCGGTGGGCGGAACCGTAATCGAATCAAGGGCAGTCCCCGGTACATCCTTTGGAATGAACGGAGGGTTTTATACCTTTTTGAATAATGGCAACTTCGGTGGGTATAAAGCAAGCTTCGGTGTCTTTGGGATATACCATCGTGGATACTATATTATAGAAACTGAAAAATACGGTCTTGTGGCAATGATCCCCGTGGGCCTTGATGATGTAAACTCGGTTAATTTTGTTCCCGAGGTTAGTGATATTCCCGAAAAGAACCCAACTAAAAAAATAACAAAGGGATATCCCTTGGGCTATTTTGCCTATGGAGGCTCTGTGGTTATCCTGTTATTTGAACCAGGAGTCTTTTCAGGCTTGAAAGTTAATCAGGGGCAACAGATCGGGATCATAGCGGCAATCAATCGATAATCTGGGGCTTGTCTAACTTAAACGTTGGTCGCCAGAATTCAGGAGTCAGCGGGACCCTTTTGCCTTTTTAAGGTGTGTTATCATAAACAACACTACTGAGAAGAACATCGGGGTCGCATTTAACAATTAACTATTGAAAGGCGTGATTCCGCGAAATATGTGTGCCAGAAATTCACGGATAGTGCCCAACCATCCGCTTGCACGCTGACCGGCTATATCGCGCGGCTTTAAGTAAGTAGTTAGGTGGTTGCAATATTTTAGTTTTTAACCATTTTCCAGGTACCCGCCGCCGCCAGGTGAACCGAGGCGTTGTACATCAAGATAAAAATTTGGTAGCAATTGAAAAAAACTAATGTGCCGTAGACGTCTTAAGAGAGAAGTGGGATACCATGAGATCGAAATCACGATCATCATGGAGCAATGTCAATCCTTCCATAATACAGAAAGTTGCGATAATTACATGAATAGTTTTTCGCACAGTCACACCAGTTCTTCGAAGGAGTCGGTAATTTTGGGCACTTTGAACGGCGACATTGTATCCACCGATTTGGCGAAACGGGAGGGCGCTAAGGAAGGTCTTGGCAGTTTCGTAATCCTTATTAGATCTGAAACCCTGAAGAACTTCTGTGAGAATCAAATCTCCAATGACGACGGGAACATTCGAGAGATAAGTGTCAAGCAAGTCTGTCTGCCACGTGGGAATACCGTTGAAATAATCGATCCATACGGATGAGTCGACCAGAATCACTGATCTAACCTCATTGCATCAAGGTCACCATCCCATTTCAGTTTTCCACGTAGGCTTTTGATTCGTTCTTGTTTCTTAATTTGAACTAAAAGCTTAAGTCCGGTCTCAACAACAGCTTTTTTGGTTTTTAGCTTGCTGAGTGTCATAGCCTCACTCATGAGATCGTCATCTATGATAATATTTGTTCGCATAGTCGTTCCTCCTATGTGAGATGTGTATAAAATTTATTTTATATACACATTTAACCGATGTCAAGGGCTGGGTAGGAGACGCCCTCGACAGAGATGATATTTCGCGTGAGCTAAATGGACGAAGAGTATTGCCGTTGGCAATAAATATTTTGTTGAGCAGGTGAAGGATAACCTTGGATTCAAGGCTATCGGAAGAAGGGTTACCGGAACGGGAGATGATTTTGAACTTAAAGAAAACGTGTCGCCTTACAGGGTCAATTTTACAGGCGAAATTAGCACGCTAAGACCGAAAACCAGCTTATAATGACAAATTTATATCATGTATTCAGAATGATAGCTCGGTCCGACCCCATCTCCTTATCCGCCGATCTTTGTGGCGGATTTATCCGCTGATTTTTGTGGCGGGCTGCCCTCTGATCTTTTATCCGCCGTCACTATGGCGGGCTGCCCTTCCCTTCCCCGTTAAATCTGTTCTTTCCATTTAACCGGTTTTTTTATTTAGCCACAGACACACACAGACTTACACAGACCATACTCTTTTTTTTCTCCGGTGGACTTCACCGGAAAAAATCAGTCAACCCTTCGGGCAATTTAAATTTGAGCTAATCTGAACATCGCATGAATAACGAGCAGTCAGACTTAATATAGAAAGTGTCGCGGATACATGTTTTTGTTTTTTATCGCGAAGCGATGATAAGCATTTATTCGGTCAAGTCGACCGAATAAATTGTTTACCCAGTTAAACCAATCTTTTGTTTATGTTTATCCGGGGTCTGTGTGTGTCCGTGTGGGTCTGTGGCCAATTAATTTTTATTTGACCGGAAAGCTGATTTTCTTAACCTCTCCAGAGAGATCTACACCTTCGATTCCAATGCTTTTTGTTGCCTTTATCCAGCAATTGTAAAATAACTATTTAGTTAAATTCTTAACACTTATATTCCACAACTTAAAGTAACAAACAAAAAAGGCTTACAAGCATTTTTAATAACTTGTAAGCCTTTCTGGTTATTATATGGAGGCGGAAACGGGTTTCAACTGCTAAATAGCCATGGTGGCTTATTCAACAGAAAGAATTCCCGGGCAAAACAAGATGGTCGTTGCCGACGCTACCGAATAGGACCGCTGGGATTCGTGGGAAAATAAAAAGGATCAAGTTGTTTTTTTTCCTTTTTAGAATCTTCTGTTTGCTTTTCCGAGGTCGTGGATTTTTCTTCTGATTTTGATTGTCCGAGAGACTCGGTCTTTTTCTCAGGGAGTTCAATTAGGGAACCTTTGAAAAAACTCATTTTAAGAGATTTTTCGGGGAGGGTAGTAATTTCTTTTTCCGTTTCTTTAACCCGCAGCACATGGGTTCCGGGCGTTACCTGCTTTGCAATTACCGACGTTTTTCCAATATTAATGCCGTCTAAAAGAACATCAAGCCCAGGGGGCTCACTGAACACCGACAATCGCCCCATTGGTTTTTTTGGGTCCTCCAGTGTTCGAGATGGTTCGATCAACTCGGCAAACAGGAATAACGGTTGCAGGGTCAAGAAAATGAAAATAAGGCCGAAAAAGAGTTTTAAATTGATCTTTGTTTTCATTCTTTGCATTCCTAATAAATGTTTATTTTTATTGTATCCAATTTTCGTGTGAATTCAAGAACTTTTTGAGATAGTTACATCTTTTTTGTTATCATTTATAGTTCACTAATCCTCTAAAATGTAAAGTGATAAATAAGAAAAGCTTACAGGTTCTAAAAATTACTTGTAAGCCCTTCTATTTAAAGCAGGCAGAAAAATATTTAGAAGAAATGGGAAAGCATCGATTTTCCTTGATCTATGTTATTGGATTTGGTTAATTTTAAATTACCATTGATGGTAAAAAAATAGACGTTCTCATCTACAATCCCGGATCACCTCAGATTCCCCAATCTATAGCCATCTTTGAGACCAGAGCAATTTATTCAAAAATAAGGGGGTGGCGCCATGAAAAGAAAACTGACAGTTCGTCTGATTTGTATCGCCGTGGTGTTAGCATGGCCTTTTATTATAGGGTACAATGCGCACGCTGTCACGATCTACCTTGAGGACATCGATTCCGGGCTCACCTCGCCCACGGGCAGCTATCGCTGGCTCGATGTGGCCAACCAGGCTTACAGCGACACTTATCGAATCAACAACTACAACTATACACAGGCCACCGTGGAAATTGTCTATGACGCCATAGGAAACACACTGCACGACACATTGAACGCTACCAATCTCAAACCCAATTTTGCCTATCAGTTGAAGTTGGCGGGTAACCCTGACATCGATGCAGATTCCAATGAACGGATCGGTCTGGCCGGACGGTGGTGGCAGGAAGAGTGGGACGGGACAACATGGACGAACGGTCAGAACCTCAACAACAAAGGTGACGGCTCTTCTCCAAGTCCCAATGATGCGGTCTATTTCAGCAGACGTGATATTACAGATCCTACAAGCTCCACCGGCCTCAAATACCGCTATACCGGATACCTGGTGTTCGACTACTTCATTACGGACCAAGACGGCAATGCGACCTTTGAATTCGAAACCAACAGCAGTTTTCATGTTTTGTTTAAGACTGTCCAACGAGCCTGGACAACATCAGATGGACCCATCAAAACAACCACATTCAATGTTGATCCCTTGCTTTCACCCGCTTACAACATAAACTATGGAGAAGCCACCGTGAGCATCTTCGGTGAATGGGAGCGGCTTCCGGTGGGAGGGATATTCCTGCAAACCGGTGACTACACAGCTGAAATTTTTCTCACAGAAGAATCCTTTCATGGCAGTGGAGGAACATTCGCCGGAAATTGGGCGGCTGCAATGGGTGCATCCATTGATTTTTCGATTGTGGCGTCAGATGCGGTATCGATTGTTACAGCAAAATACAAAGCCAAGCCTCAACAGCTTCTGGTTGAGGCCACCAGTAGCGCTCAGCCGGACGCTGTGCTTACAATTTATGCCGATGGTATGGATTAAGGTATAATGACGTTCGATTCGACCAACAATACATACGTATTCAGACAAAAAATCTACGATCCGGTTGAAAATGTAACGGTGTCCTCCAATTTCGGTGGCACGGATACGGTTGATTTGGGGGGACCTGCCAATACGCCACCTGTAGCTGATGCCGGGGGAAATCAACAAGTAACTGACACTGATGGTGATGGAACTGAGATCGTGACCTTGGATGGTTCCGGTTCTTTTGATCCTGATGGAACCATTCAAACCTATGAATGGAAAGAAGGCGGGAACGTGCTGGGGAGTACTAATATCCTTGAACATGGATTCAGTCTCGGCACACACACCGTGTCTTTGACCGTAACTGACAATAATGGCGCTATGGCCGGCGACACCGCGTTGGTTAACGTCCTTCCAATGGGCGCTCGGATTCCGTGACCATCCTTGGTGCAGAATATACCCGCAAAACCAAGCAACTTCTGGTCGAGGCGATCAGCAGCCAACAACCGGATGCTGCCCTCACGTTGGAAGGTTATGGACCCATGACGTTTTCAGACGTTGACTCGACGTACATCTTTAATTCGAATGTCGGAAATCTACGGAAAGACACCATCGTGACCGTAACATCAAATTTTGGGGGAGCAGCTACCGCCTCTGTGGACTTCCAATGATCAGAAAACAGATTAAACCAGCAATTAAAGAACCGTCATTCGAGTTATTGGTTGAAGCCAGAAAAAGAACAGCAATGATGAAACCGGTTCCATACGGACAAAGGAAGCATTCCTTTCTTATCGGCACCGAACATTCTAATAGGATAAGTGTTCCCAAAATCTGTTTTTTCAATATTTTTTAGACATCTCAAAAAAATTGCCCCCTGATGGGTCTGAATTTTTATTCAAAAAAACTCTGTGAGGCATAAAATGGCTTGAATAAAAAATCACCTACCACGCCCATAGGACATGGTTTGATGAAGACCCCTCAAAGGGGTCAAAAAACCAGTACTCGTACTTTTTTGAATATTACATAATCTTTGAATTCTCGAAAGAACTAAGCTCAATGCTTTGAAACACGGTTACTTCTTAAGTTCCAACCTCAAAACTAACAATTAGCAGTTGGAACTTTTACTGTATTTTCGATTGCGATATAGTATTAAAAGCGTTTCACATTGTTCTAATATTAAATTGCAGGGTAAATCTTTCACCCCGAAACGGTCGAACCTTTTAGGGTCGCTCGGGCAGAGCCCGAGGTTTAATTAATAACAATTAGACGGTGGATTTTGGACACTTAATCACGACATTGCATTTTTATTGTAGCTATGATATGGTAAACTTATGAAAAAAAATGACAAAGACCTTGAAAATATTATTTCAATTATAAGAAGAATCAATCCGGAAAAGATTTATCTTTTCGGATCATATGCTACTGAGTCCTCTGATGAACAAAGCGATATAGATTTGCTTATCATTGCTCCTTCTCATGAACGGCCATTGGAAAGACGGTTGAAACTAAGGAGAATGTTGTCGGAATATGATCGCAAATTCGGATTAGATCTTCTTGTATATACGCCGGATGAGTTTGAAATGCTCGCAAAGGAAACCTCCTCGTTTATATATTCGGCTATCAAGCAAGGAATAAAAATCTATGACCATAAAACTGCCTGAATTATGGCTTCAGTATGCCTATGATGACCTCCAAAGTGCACAAGTGCTTTTAAAAGAAAAAATATACAACATGGTCTGCTTTCATTCTCAACAGGTCGCTGAGAAATTGTTTAAATCTTTCATAGCCACTTACAATAAAGAAATCCCAAGAACTCACAATTTGATTCGTTTGCACAAAATATGTGAAGATTTATATGATGGTAAACTCGAAATTGATAGTGAAACGTTAACATTTTTAAATGATGTATATATTGATAGTCGTTATCCCGCCGATTTTGGCATATTGCCTTCCGGACAATCTGGAGAAGCAGAAGCAGTGAAAGCTTACGCTTATGCAAAAGATGTAGATACCCTTCTTCGTCCATTTGTCAAGAAACTTATTGGTATCAATTCAACTCGTTAGTGAAATATTATCATATCTTCAAAAATTATGAAGATACCAAACAAAAGACAATCCCCTTTTACCTATGCCCTCCTCATTTACATATGCATAATAGTTGTTCTTATCACTCTCATCCCATTTACGTTCCATATGCCCGATAAATTTCAAATCACTTGGTCAACCAACTTTTCGGATTTTATCACCAACATTATTTTGTTTATACCCATAGGATTTCTTTTCAGGCTTAACCGCAAAAGAAAAAAGGATCGATTTTGCATACAAGCGTTAGGATTTGGGATTCTGCTAAGTCTTGGAATTGAATTTTCACAGTTGTTTGTCCCGGGACGATTCGCTCAGGTCATTGATGTAATACCTGAATTTTGCACGAGTCGGAGGCTTTCATATGCAAGACATTTAAGGGTGAAGTCATAGTGAACTATTACGAACCCTTAATAACGCAGCAGATGGAAGCCTCCGGCTCGCCCTTTGTGTGAAAATTAATGAATAAAAAAGGTCATCATCCGATTTAACATTTGGGTAAAAACTATGATTATTCGATTTTTTCTACACCCGCTCCAATTAAGCCGTTTGAAAAATCTCATTAATTTTCATGCAAGATTCAGGTAATAACAAATGGAATGGGTACCTGGCTGGGAGCAATGGGATTTGTATTTTTGATGGGAAGGTTGAAAGAAGGGGGGTCGGTTCGACGCTTTGCGTTGGAATTGCCATTGATGAATCTGGTTTACTTGCTTATTCCGTTAATGTGGTTGAACGGCCTATCCGCTGGAGGAGAAGTCGCTCGTCTATGGCTAATGCTTTTATTGGGTTTATTGGGCTGCGGAGTGCTTGCTTCAATTTATATCCATCGATTTAAAGATGGCGGAAATCTGACACCAAACAAATTATCCCTTTTTGCCTTAAGCTGGTTTGTTGTGGCCTCACTTCCTGCTCTGGCAAACTTCCCAACTGAAATTACCGGTATTGGAATCATCATTGCTATTTTTGTACAGATACCTGCTCGATTTTATTTGCCAAGAAAAAGGGATGAGAAAAGATTTGAGCTGTCCACACTGCCTGGATCTTTTTCATAACCTTGAGCTGTTCGGTGGTTATCGAAACAACAAAAGGATATCCTCCCCTGCTTGCTTCAAATCTTTTGGAAATCCTATTTATGACAGGTTCCGGTGTTTACGGTGCAATGATTTACAGATTGCAATTGACCACCATCAAGCATTTATAATTTAGGATTCACCATTGCGACAAATAAGAAATCTCAACAGATATAATCACTGATCAAGGTGACCCCAATATCCCAGCATTGCCGATTTGCTAAAACTGTAAAACTGTGGAGCGTCCCCAATGCATACTAAATGGAGGAAGGGGGTAATTGATTAAAAATAATATGGTTGAAGCATTCCAAGATTGAGAGATGTTTTGCAAGAATGAAGATTTATAGCGTTCAATTCGAAGATCATCTGACTGTTACGCGACCCCTTGGCAATTTACGACCCCTCGCGTTTTTCCATAAGCCAATTTTCAACAGATAGCTTTGGTACTCTTTGAAAGTGTTTTAGGTTTCCTGTAATTAATGTCATATTCATGGATAAGGCGATTGAGGCAATTTGTAAATCAGCATGCGCCAGAGGTGTCCCTTTTTTTTCCAGAAAGCTTCTGATCTCCCCATATTTTTTTGAAGCCGAGAAGTCAAATGGCAAAATGGTTGCACGCGGAAGGAGAACAGCTTCAAAAAGTTTAAGCAATCTTGTCCTGTTTGAGGCTTTCATTAATCCATAATAAACCTCCCCGATGGTAATGGTTGTGGTGAATTGATTTCGTCTTGGTACTTTTTTCAAACGATTTAACAATGTTTCTGAGGGGATCTTTCTCATAACATTTGTATAGAGTCTACGCATAAACAGATAAATATCTAATAAATCAATAAAATATGTCAAAAAGAGCTTGATTATTATTGTAAGTATTACTACTATATCTACTACATTTAAGCATTGCAACC
>Ga0222665_1000207_pt1 | contig 39979 bp, 28 predicted proteins | sample AntAcemetagen653_FD_179853 | JGI IMG/M metagenome (GOLD analysis project Ga0222665, IMG submission 179853) | Saline water microbial communities from Ace Lake, Antarctica - #653 | ecosystem: Environmental > Aquatic > Non-marine Saline and Alkaline > Saline | place: Antarctica: Ace Lake...
GGAGAGCAAGGCTTTAGCGATGGCCACAAGTGTATCCCTATGCTCAGCTATAATCCCCTCGGCCCGGCGATAACAATCATCGATTATACTCCTGGTCTCCCGGTCAATCTCAGCGGCAATAGATTCGCTGTAATCAACCGACCTATTTATCTCTCTTCCTAAGAAAATATGTTCTTGATGCTCACCATAAGTCATCGGACCTAATTTATCGCTCATCCCCCATTCACAGACCATCCGGCGGGCAATCCCGGTGGCAACTTTGATATCATTCCTGGAACCGGCGGTAATGTCTCCAAATATCACTTCCTCGGCTATCCTCCCTCCGAAGAGGCCGGCAATCACACCCAGGAGCTTTTTCCGGAATTCCAGGTAGCGATCATTCTCCGGCAGCTGCATGGTAGCCCCGAGATAAGCGATCCCACGGGGAATAATGGTAACTTTGTGGAGAGGCTCGGTCTCTGGAATCATCGATATAACCAGAGCATGACCCGCTTCATGATAGGCGGTTACCTTCCGGTCTTCCTCATCCATCACCCGGCTCTTCCGCTCTCTTCCCCAGCGGACTTTGTCCCGGGCCTCTTCCAGCTCGATCATTCCGACGGATTTCTTTTTATTCTTGGCGGCCAACAGCGCCGCTTCATTGACCAGGTTGGCCAGATCCGCCCCCGAAAAACCCGGGGTTCCGCGGGCAATACGAGAGAGAACAACCGCTCGGGAAAGAACGATCTTCTTGACATGGACCTTCAGAATCTCCTCCCGTCCCTTGATGTCCGGCATATCAATCACGATCTGTCGATCGAATCTCCCCGGGCGGAGAAGCGCCGGATCAAGAACATCCGGGCGGTTGGTGGCGGCGATCAGTATCACCCCTTCCCGGGACTCGAAACCATCCATCTCAACCAGAAGCTGGTTCAGGGTTTGCTCCCGTTCATCATGACCGCCCCCCAGGCCAGAGCCGCGGTGGCGGCCGACAGCATCGATCTCATCCAGAAATATTATACAGGGAGCATTTTTAAGTCCCTGCGCGAACATATCCCGTACCCGGGACGCTCCTACCCCGACGAACATCTCAACGAAGTCCGATCCGGAGAGAGAGAAGAAGGGGACATCGGCTTCACCGGCCACCGCTTTGGCCAGAAGCGTCTTCCCGGTCCCGGGGGGACCGATTAGAATTATCCCTTTGGGGATCCGGCCGCCCAGCCTCTGGAACTTCTTCGGATCCTTTAAGAAAGCGATGATCTCCTCCAGTTCCTCCTTGGATTCATCCACTCCGGCCACATCCTTGAAGGTTACTTTATCAGTCCCCTTGTGAAGCCTGGCCCGGCTCTTTCCAAAACTCATCGCGCCCCGTCCGGCACCGCGCATCTGGCGATAGAATAGAAACCAGAGGAGTCCGACAAAGAGGAGTGGACCGATCAGAACCGGCAGGATCTCAGATAACCAGCTCTTCTCTTTAAATGAAACGGGAACATGGGCTTCCTCGAGAGCGGAGAGAAAATCCGCGGGAAGGAGAAGCGGAAGGACCACGGTATAATCCTTATTCTGACCATCATCGGCCTTAAATTGCCCGCTTCCTTCTTCTCCTGAGATAGCCAGATTAAATATCCGGCCGGAACGGGCATAATCCTTTATTTCGGAATAACCCAACCGTTCCGGAGCGGTCTTCCCCAGTTGCTGGCCATAATAGAGATAAAATATCAGGAGACCCCCCACCAGCCAGAAGATCAGAATCTTTAATTTTTTTGGATTCTGTAGTTGGGGAAACTTACTTTTCGGTTTTTGTTCATTCATATAAATTAGCTCACTTCATTCGCTACTTTATCCGGCTCTCCGATTAAATCAATCGGAGAGCAATAATTTTTACTCTGTAAAAATTATTATGCTTTGATTTCAGTATTAATCTGCGCTTTACAAGGTAATAAGGTTTAAATAGTACTTATATTTAATTCTAACGTTATAACAGATCCAGCCCTCATGACAATAGTAAAACAATAATAATGTATATCTATACCGGGATCAGACTGATCTCCAGGATAGTTTTGGTATCTTTGCTCACCCGGCAGCGATGGACCGGGCGATAACCTGCCAGCCATATGATCCCCTCACCATCCTCAATCACCGGGATTGAATCCCGAATAGAACCGGGGACTTTCTCATCAATTAAAATATCTTTGATCTTCCGGCTCCCCGGCATTGAAAGAGGCCGGTAACGGTCTCCGGGGAGTCGGGACCGGACCATCATCGGAGCGACAATTCGGTCCCGATCGAGATATTCCTTCAACGCCCCTCCTTCCGGAAAGGTCTCCCAGTATTGCTTGAGATTGACCGGCTTATTAAAATTAATTAATTGTGAGCTGGGATACTGACGGATAATAATCCTCGCTCCGATCTCTTTAATTTTCATTACTCCGGGAATCGGTACCTCCCGGGCAGAGAAGGCATTCTTCCAACGGGAAAGCGAGCCGGTAGTAAATATCAGGGTGTCATATTCGCGCAAAGCAGTCACTCCACCGGGTAATATTATCCGGTGCCCGGATGTCCTCGCGATAGAATGCTTGAGATCTCGAAAATAACTCCGGTGGGGGTCACTCACCCCGACTCTCCAGAGAACATTCCTCAACACCTCTCCCTGCTCGAACTTGGTGAGATTGCTGAAACTCTTACAGTCGATCTTAATTCCATCTTCTGAGTCAGAAATTACTCGGGAAAAGGTATCCCCAAGCCTCTCTCTCAAGTAATCATCCCGGTCCCAAACCATCCCGGCCAGGTGAATAAGTCCTTCTTTTACTTTTGGATTATACTCCTTCTCCAGCAATGGGATCAGTTCATGGCGGATCCGATTGCGGAGAAACCGGTGATCCTGATTGGAGAGGTCTTCCCGGAAGGACTCCCCGATTGAAGCCAAGAATTCGCGGAGGTCCAGTCGGCGAACTGCCAGCAGCGGCCTAACAATCCTGAGGTTTTCCTCCAGCCGGGATACCCGCATACCGCCTAATCCCGCCGGACTACAGCCGCGCAATAGCTTCATCAAGACTGTCTCCGCTTGATCGTCGGCATGGTGTCCCAGAGCAATCGTGGTAATCCCGGTCCGCTCGGAGACCTCAGAAAAAAACGCGTACCTGGCAATCCGGGCCGCCTCTTCCGGAGATCGGCCGCCTTCCTTCATCTCTACCGCGAGATCCCGTCTTCCGGTAATGCAGGGGATATTCAGGCGTTCGGAGAGTGCTTCTACCCATCGGGCATCATCCCGGGAGGCCACGCCACGGAGACCGTGATCCAGATGCACCACTGTCAACTCAAGCTTCAGGGTCGGAGTCAGCCCATGCAGGAGATGGAGCAGAGTAACTGAATCCGCGCCTCCGGATACAGCAACCATGATCCGCGCGCCCTTCTCCCATAAATTGTGCAAGGCGGCGTACTCATTGACCTTTCGGGACAACCCGTACCCCGGATTATCCCGGGGAGACAGTTTTGCTTTCCGGGAATTCACCGGTGAATCTCTCCTTTTTACTTGGGTTTGTTGACTTGATGTTATAATATATATTTTTGCTTTTACAAGCAAAAATATTGGGACAATAATTTAGCCACGAAGACACAAAGGCACTAAGAAAAACTGTAGAATAGTTAAAAAAACGTTGTTATCGCATCTTTAAATCTTTTCTTTGTGTCTTAGTGTTTTTGTGGCAAAAAAGTTGCGAAGCTAATTTAAATTATGTACCACGGCAAAAAAGATATACTTGATTCCCTTGCTCCGCTGAAAGAAGAACTCCGCTTGGTGCGGATCAACCGTGATCAAATATCTATATTCTGTGCCGGTATAAGCCGGAGCGACTTTCCCGAGCCTGACTGGGATTTCCCCTTTATCTATCCTTCCCTGAACAATATAGGTGTTGATTACTTCATGTTGATGAACGCCCTGAATTTCTGTTACTGGGGATCGCCCAAATGGACCATAGTATATAATGGGAGAACTCTCGATGGAGCCTGGGCGATGTTTGCCGCTCTGAGCCGCGCGATTGATGAGAAAATACCAATCCACGAGGGAAAGTTTCTGGCCACCGCCGGGGAAGAAGAGATCAAGATGATCTTCCGGGGAGAAGGCGATATACCTCTGCTGGAAGAACGAGTGGCTATCTGCCGGGAAGTTGGTAGAGTGTTGGTAGATCGTTTCAATGGCCGGTTTTATCATCTGGTGGAAGAAGCTGCCGGAAGCGCGGTCGAATTGGTCCGATTGCTGGTCTCCTATTTTCCGTCCTTTGATGATTCGGCGGAGTGGGAAGGAGATCGGCTCCTCTTCTATAAGCGGGCCCAACTGGCCCCGGCGATGCTCTTCGAACAATGGAAAGGAACCGGAGCCGGCAATTTCAGAGACATTGATGAGTTGACCGCGTCCGCAGATTATAAGATACCTCAGGTTCTCTGTCGGCTGGGTATCCTTGAGTATTCAACTATGCTGGCGGAGTTCGTGGATGAAAAACGCCTGATGCCGGCGCGGTCCCGGGAGGAACTTGAGATCAGAACGGCCACTATTCTGGCCTGCGAACTGATCCGGGAAGAATTAGAGAAGAAAATACCCGGAGTATCATCTCAGGGGGTAGACCGGATGCTCTGGCATATCGGGCAGAAAAAATCTCCGGATGATAAGCCCTATCATCTTACATTGACGATAAACTATTAACTATGGATTACTGAAACCACGAAGGACACGAAGATCACGAAGAATAGCTGATAAATAGTAAAGTTTCAGTAAACCCCATCGCCTCATACTCGTAGCGGCGACCTTCAGGTCGCCATCGTGTGGCAGCCTAAAGGCAGCCGCTACGAGAGATGAGGTTCACTGAAACCTTACAATAAATATTCTAATTTAGCTCAATTTCTTGAAATCCTTCGTGATCTTCGTGTCCTTCGTGGTTTAATTTAATAATTCCTATGAAAAACAAAAAAAATGTTCTATTCGTCTGCATCGGGAACTCCTGCCGGAGTCAGATGGCGGAAGGCTACGCCAGGACCTGGGGATCGGAAGTGATAAACGCATCGAGCGCCGGAACATACGCGATTGGTTTCATCAATGAGCCGGTCATCGAAGTTATGCGGGAAGAAGGGATCGATATCTCAGGCGGACACCCGAAGCAGATTACACGGGAGATGGTTGAGGAGGCCGATCTGGTGATAGCGTTGGGAGGAGATCCCGAGCTGTTCTTTCCGGTTCTATTGAAGGATAAATTGATCACATGGCCTACTCCGGACCCATTCGGAGATTCTCTGGAAAGAACCCGGGAGATCCGGGATATGATTAAAACCCGTATCTCCGATCTGATTATCGATCTCTCGCAAGACAGGACGTAGCCCTCACTCCGTTCGGGCAACTGAAGTGCCTTAAGTGCCTAAAGTGCGCTTAAGTGCCTAAAGTTAAAAGATTCGCCTCGCTAGCGGAGCGGGGCATTAAATTGTATAATTTTCAAACAGTTATTGTCCCGGTAATATCAATTAAACAAATCGAGACAATAGCCATATTTATCTGGGCAATAATAATAGTTTACAAGCATTGAACCAACACCGCAAGAAATGTTTAAATAAATTCGCGTAATTCGCGTAATTCGTAGTTCTATTTAGTCCGCCGAGGGACTCAATTCTAGCATGAAATTATTTATTCATATAACCGTTATTCTTTTCCTACTGTCCGGGTGCGGCCGGGAAGCGGGGGATGGACCGGGCCGGGAGAGAGGGATCGTGGACCAGGGCGGGAGAGAAAAAATCCTCCGGGCCAGAAAACACATCGCGGCCGGGCAATTGAAAGAAGCCGAACTCCTCTTCCGGGAGGCCTGGGAAGAAGATCCCGGATCGGACACGGCAGCCGCCGGACTCTGCCGGATCGCTCTCATCTCCAACCGGAACGCGGAAGCGATACGCTGGGGAGAGGAGGCGGTCCGGATCAATCCTACTCTGGCGGAGGCATGGGAAGATCTGGGGAAGGGACAGACAAGGAAAAACCGGTTCGAAGACGCGGTCTGGTCATTCCGGAAGGCCACCCAGCTTGCTCCGGATAATGCCTCCTATCACAATGAATTGGGAGTAGCTCTGGGGAGACTCAATATATATACCGAAGCTGTCGCGTCTCTCTCCAGAGCGGTCGCTCTCCAGCCCCATTACCCGGAAGCGCTCAACAACCTGGGAATGGCCTATCTTCAGATGGATAAGCCCGTTAAAGCTGAAGAATGGCTGAAAAAGGCGATCCGGTTTAAACCGGATTATGCTAAGGGTCACCTGAATATGGGGATCATCTATAGCCGGCAGGGAGACAATGACCGGGCTTTAAAAGCCCTTCAAAGAGCACTGGAGATTGATCCGAATCTAATCCCTGCTCACTTTCTATATGGTACCACCCTCTTCCGGAAGGGAAGTTATCATGAAGCCGGAGATGCCTTTCAAAAGATTATCGAACTCTCTCCGGGATTTACTCCTGCCTATATCCGTAAGGGTGAGGTATCTATCCGGCGCGGTGAATACGAGGACGCGGTCAAGTTATTGGAGAGAGCCGTCGCCCTGGCTCCCCGGGAAGCAGTCACGTATGACCTCTTGGGCCAGGCCCGGATGGCACGGGAAGAATATAATAAAGCCGCTAATGCTTTTCTCTGGGCTCTGGACCTGGAGCCAAATAATGCTCTCTATAACCTTCACGCGGGGGAACTATTTCTGAAGCAGGATCAATTCCACCAGGCCGGAGCCGCCCTTAATCGGGCTTCCGAACTGGACCCGAAAGATCCCCGAATATTTCTGCTCCTGGGCCGACTCCATCAAGATCTTCGGGAACCGGCGCGGGCCGAAGAATTTTTTCATAAAGCCATTGAACTCAATCCGGACGGCAATATCAGCCGGGAGGCGGAAGAAGCTCTGAAAGAGATGAGAGGAGAGACCAAACCGAAAGATTCCGGGGAAGGTAAAAAAACAGAGCATTTCTATGAAACCATCCTCCGTGAAATCGGGGCCGATACCACGGATAAAGAATGAATGGGAAATGGAGAATTGGGAATGGGGAATAGAAAATAGATAAATACTGAACATCGAACCAGCCTACGCCAAGGCTACGGCGGGCAGGCGCTGAACCAGCCTTCGCTAAAGCTTCGGCGGGCAGTGCGTCCAACTTCGAACATCGAATGAAAGGCGAGACAATTAGTGTAAATTCGTGTAATTAGTGGACAAAAAAGGGGCCGAGGTAGGGGGAAAAGAAAGTTGACTGTTGACAGTTGTCAGTTGACGGAGGGAATACCACTCTAAATAATATTCGTTTTTATCCAGTTTTAAATTCGTGTAATTCGCGAAATTCGTAGTTCTATAAAGGGGTCGTGGTAGGGTGAAACAATTTGTGTAAATCCGTGTAATTCGTGGACATAAAAGGGGCCGAGGTAGGGAGGACAATTAATACAATTCGTGGAAATTGAATAAGGAGCAAGAGTATGAAGAATGAAGCTTTTATGAAGTTGATGAATGAAGTAAATGTTTACGATCTGACGATGCCCCTGAGCGTGCATACGCCTCCCTGGCCCAGTTATATGCCGCTCCAGATTCAATACTTCAAAAGGATCGCGGGCTGCTACGGCGGCGGGCCCGGAGCCAACGGACAGATCATCAAGATGAGCAACCATGTTGGTACCCACATGGATGGAGAGATCCACTTCTGTGCCTCGGGGCGCCCCATCGGCACGGTTCCGATCAAGGAATGGATCGGCGATGGTGTGGTGGTAGACATCTCCGATGAGGTCTCTGACTACAGCCTCTATAGCCCGGAAATGCTGATGAGCAAGGCTGACATCCGCAAAGGGGATATCCTGATCATCAACACCGGCTACCACAACTATGACTGGACCCACAAGAAAGCCGATGAGGTCCGGTATATGATCTGTCATCCCGGCCCCAACCCTGACTTTGACAAGTGGTGCGCCAAAATGAAATTCAAGTGGATTGGAGTTGACTGCGGATCGGCCGATCACCCCATGAATACTATCATCCGGAAATGGCAGCCCGACCATTTTGCTAAAGCGGAGGCCAGGATAGTGGAAGAGTATGGGAAGAAATGGGATGAACTATTCCCCCAGGATTACTATTACCAGGTGATGCATCTCAAGCTCTTCCCCAAACGGATTGTTCACGCCGAGTGCCTGGGCGGAGACATAGATAAGCTCAGCAACCAGCGCTGCTGGATCGGCGCTTTCCCCTGGAGAGCGATTGAGATGGAATCCTGCGGATGCCGGATTATCGCGATGACAAGTTAGCGCCAACAGCGCTAACTTATAATTGAAAGGTTTAAGACCGGGGAAAAGCTGAACATCGAACGTCGAACGCTCAACTTCGAACCAGCCTACGCCAAGGCTACGGCGGGCAGGCGTCGAACGCGGCCAGGCACTGTAGCCGCAGTCGGTGACCGCGGCAGGCCTGGGACCGGGGTCAACGACCCCGGCTACAGAGTTAAGCCCAAGCGATGTTCGACGTTCGAAGTTGAGCGTTCGATGTTCAGCTTTTAACACCTTTATGCAAACCCTGAAAAAAAACATCGTCGCCATCCTCCTCATAGTCATCATCGGAGGAGGAATCTATGCTAACTCCCTCCCAAATTCTTTTGTCTATGACGACCTGGTGACGGTGGAGGAGAATCTCTTTATCCGGGACTGGGGGAACCTGCCTCGGTTTTTTTCCGCGGATTACTACTCCCGTTCCGAGGAATATTCATTCCGTCCCCTGGTAACTTTTACCTACTTCTCCGACTACGCTATCTTCGGTTTAAATCCCTGGGGTTATCATCTGACCAACCTCATCCTCCATCTCCTGGCCGGAATCGTCATTTACTTTCTCAGTAAGAAGATCCTGCCCGGCACAGTCGGTCCGTTACTGACCGCACTGATCTTCATCATTCACCCGGTTCAGACCGAAGCCGTCAACGGGATCTCATTCCGAGAAGATCTGCTCTGCTGTCTTTTTTTCATCTTTGCGCTGCTGATTTACATCAGCAGCACAAAGATGAAAAAAAGAGTTTTGAATAATGGCCGACATAATACGATAGAATCTGAACGAAAGATTAATCCGGCGTGGTTCGGGTTATCTATTTTGTTTTTTCTTCTTGCTTTGCTTTCGAAAGAGATGGCGGTTACTCTTCCCCTGGTCATTGTTGCTTATGAGGTGATTATCCGGCGGCAACGGTTGGGAGTACTCATCCGGCCTCGGATTATCATTCTTTTTCTCATCTCCGGAATTTACTTCATTGCCCGCTTTCTCATCCTCTTCCAGCAGGGGACACTCCCGGCGGCGCCGGAGTTCGGCAGTATATTTACCCGCCTCTTACTCGCCTTTAAAGGGCTGGGACTCTACGGGAGACTGGCCTTCTTTCCCGTCAACCTGACGGTCGAATATGCCGACCCATTTCCCCCCGTGGTCTGGAGCAACTACCTGCTGATCCCGGCCCTACTGACGGCCGCTCTGCTGATAGCTGTATGGATCCGAAGGAAGAATCAAATTGTCGGGGCCTTCGGCCTGGCCTTCTTTGTCATTACCCTGCTGCCGATCCTCAACCTGGTCCCCAACTCCCGGCTGGGAGCGGAACGATTCGCCTACCTTCCAATGCTGGGAATATCACTCTGGGGGGCGGAGACACTATCGAGGAACTGGCTAAACTCAAAAAAGAGGGCGTACGTCAATCTTCTAATTGTCTTGATCTTTCTCTCCCTGGCAGCCGGAACGGTGATCCGGAACCGGGCTTGGCGAGACAATCTCTCACTCTTTACCCGGGCAGTCACGGTCAGTCCATTGAGTTCCAAGGCTCATCACGGACTGGGGAATGAACTTTTCCGACTCGGGAGACCGGGCGCGGCAGTATATGAGTTCAACAAGGCGATCGAGATCTTCCCCCGGGAACCTCTATACTATAACAGTCTGGGGGTGGCTTACGGGGAGATGGGGAGATTCGATGACGCTTTGATCCAGTTCCAGGCCAGCTCCCGTCTCAACCCTGGAGATCCGCTGGTATTGATGAACCTTAGCACCCTCTTTCTCCGGACTGGAGATATTCCCCGGGCCCGGGAGGCAATAAACAGATATATCACCGCCCGACCGTTCGACCCCGACGGATATATTAACCTGGGGGAGATTGAGATAAATCAGAAAAATTTACGGCCGGCCATATCCGCCTTTCTAACCGCCCTCAATAAAGATCCCAACTCCCTCCCCGCCCTCTCCAACCTCGGGTACTGCTACTATCGTCTGGGGAAATACCGGGAAGCGGAAAAGTACTGGCACATGGCGCTCACCCTCGATCCGAACAATCCTGGCCTGAAACGCAACCTGAAGATCATCTCGGATCAGGAGATTAAATCATGGCTCAAATAACGTGGGCAGGGGTAAGAATATGATAACGGCTACCGCTGTATCAAAGCAGTTCGGCTCCCAAAAACTTTTTTCTAATGTTAATATTTCATTCTCGAAGGGTAATTGCTACGGGTTAATCGGCGCGAATGGCTCGGGAAAAACGACATTTTTAAAGATGCTTTCCGATGAGGTTGATACTACTTCCGGAGAAATATTTATTACTCCCGGAGAAAGGATCTCGGTCTTAGAGCAGGACCAGTTCGCTTTCGATGAAGATACGGTCCTCTTTACGGTCGTCATGGGGCACAAGCGTCTTTATGAGATAATGACTGAGAGAGACATGCTTTATGAAAAAGAAGATTTTTCCAATGAGGATGGGATACGAATCTCTGAACTGGAGGACGAGTTCTTCGAACTTGATGGATGGAACGCCGAAGCCGACGCGGCTAAACTGCTGGACGATGTGGGTATCCCGCAGGAACTTCTCCATGTAAAGATGAAGCAGATTGAGGGCTGGCAGAAAGTCCGGGTGCTTTTAGCACAGGCGCTCTTTGGAAATCCTGATATTCTTCTGCTCGATGAGCCGACAAACCATCTGAACGTAGAGACCTGTATATGGCTCGAGGAATTTTTATGCAATTTTAAAAATACCACTATTGTCGTTTCTCACGACCGGCACTTTCTTGATAAGGTCTGCACTCATATAGCGGATATCGATTTCGGTAAAGTAGAGGTCTATCCGGGAAATTATAATTTCTGGGTTCAGTCACGCCGGCTGGCTCTGCAGCAGCGTAATCATGCCAATAAAAAGATGGCGGAAAAACGCAAAGATCTGCAGAAATTTATAGAACGATTCAGCGCCAATGCCTCCAAGGCTAAGCAAGCCACCAGTCGGAGAAAAAGTCTGGAGAAGCTGACGCTTGAGGAGATTAAGCCGTCTTCAAGAAAAACTCCGCATATCAATTTTGAACAGGAACGCGATTCAGGTAATAACATTATGAATATCGAAGGCCTGTCTAAGTCGCGTGAGGGGCAGATGATATTCAGTGATCTGAATATCAGGGTAGAAAAAGGAGACAAGATCGCTCTGGTAGGGCGTAACGACCTTGTAAAGACGACTCTCTTCCAGGTGCTTATGAATGAGATTGATCCGGACGGGGGCAGTTTTACCTGGGGGATGTCGACAAAACAGGCGTATTACCCCAAAGATAATACCGGCTACTTCGATACGGAGATTACAATCTATGAATGGCTTATGCAATATACGAAGAATACGGAGGCGAGCTTTGTGCGTGGTTTCCTGGGACGGATGCTTTTTTCCGGCGATGAAATCTTCAAAAAAGTAAATATCCTCTCCGGCGGAGAGAAGGTCAGATGCATGCTGGCGCGGATGATGCTTATGCAGGCAAATGTCCTGATACTGGACGATCCGACCAACCACCTGGACCTGGAGTCTATCACGGCATTGAACGAAGGACTGATTAAGTATAAAGGAACCCTCCTTTTCTCATCGCATGACCATCGACTGGTACAGACAACAGCAAATCGCATTATCGAGATCACGGATCGAGGATATATAGACAGATCCGATACTACCTATAATGAATATCTCTCCGACAAGAAAATAGCCGAGATGCGGCAACAGTTGTATTAGCATGATCAAATATTTAAACTTACAACACTTGATCTGAAGAAAAATAATGTTATTATTTTTTCTTTGGAAAAAATAATAAGGAGGAGTTAATTATGTCGGAAAAGCAGTATCACATCGATCTGGCGCCGGGTGATGTCGGCCGTTATGTTATCCTTCCGGGAGACCCCGGAAGAGCGGAGAAGATATCTCATTACTTTGACAACCCCCAGGAGATGGCTTTCAAGCGGGAATTTAGAACTTTCACCGGTACAGTTGACGGGATCAAGGTCTCGGTGACTTCCACCGGTATCGGATGCCCCTCGGCCGCGATAGCTCTGGAGGAGTTAATCCATATCGGGGCGGATACCTTCATCCGGGTCGGGACTGCCGGCTCTCTCCAGGAAGAGGTTGAAGTCGGCCACCTGGCCATTGCCACCGGAGCCATCCGGGAAGAGGGGACAACCCGTCAGTATATCCCGCTCTCCTACCCCGCCGTATCCGATCCGGATGTCCTCTTCGCCCTCCGCCAGGCCGCGATAGAGTTAGGCTATCCCCATCACCTCGGGATTACCCACTGCAAGGACGCCTTCTACTCCGAAGAGGCCGGGTACTCCGCCCAGGTGGAATTCAATGATACCCTCTGGAAAACCTGGCTTCGGGCCAATGTCATCTCAACTTCAATGGAAGAGGCCGCCATCTTCGTGATCGGTGCCTTAAGAAAAGTGCGCGTCGGCGCCCTGGCGACAATCATCGGCCAGACCTGGGCCGGCCACCCCATAGTAAAATCGATCGATCCCGAGAATGCTATCCTGACGGCACTACGGGCCTTCGCGATAATGGATAAACAATAATAGGTTCTCTGTCATATTGCTGGGTACTACCATCTATTATTCACCACGAAGGTCACGAAGAAAAAGATGAAGTGCAATACAGGTAATTCCAGCATAAACCTCTATATTTAATTGTCAGTTAAGGTATCAATATAAATAGAATTGTTTTTTACGCACATCTCCTTCGTGAACTTCGTGGTAAAATAATTACGCTCTGGGCGTTAAATTATATGAGTGATATTCAGATCCAAATTTTAAAGTGGATCGAAGAGCGTATCTCTTCCAGCCCCGACTTCGTTATTCCGGTCAAGAAACTCCGGGAGGAGTTGGTGGCAGGGCTGTCTGTCCCTATCCCTCCTTTAGAACAGATTGAGGGCTGGCTGGAGGGGGATGAACGCTTTGATCTCCTCCCGGAACCGGACGAGTCGGTTGATATACCGGTTGAAGAGCTCGCGCTCCTGAAACAGAAGGGAATCTTTCGCGGTCCCCGGGTCGGACTGAAATCCAAGCGCCCGACCCAGGAGGAGATCATAAAGCGCCTGGAGGAACATTCCGGCCGGCTCCTTGAGGCCATCCAGAAAGGCCACGCGGCCGGAGATATGGATGATGAAGCTTACGAAGAGATGGAAGGGAATGTGATTGATTTTCTTCAGAAACTTCAGATGAGGAATGAGGAATAGAAGTGCCTAAAGTTTGAAATGCGCTTCAGCCAAAGGCTGATCCGCCTCCGGCGGAAAAGTGCCTAAAGTTAAAAGTTGTCGCCTCGCCCGGCGCTTGGCGGAGGGAAAATCAAACATCGAACGAAAGGGACAGAGGCGGGGGGAAAAGAAAGTTGACCGTCTACAGTTGTCAGTTGACGGAGGGAATACCACTCTAAATAATATTCGTTTTTACCCAGTTTTTTAATTCGCGTAATTCGTAGTTCAGTAAAGGGGGCGAGGTAGAGGGAAAAGAAAGTTGACCGTTTACAGTTGTCAGTTGACGGAGAAAATCTCTTAATTTTAAGTCTTTGTTATATTTTTAATTCGTGTAATCCGTGGACAAAAAGGGGCCGAGGTAGGGGGAAACAATTAAAACAAATTCGTGGACAACAAGGAGATAAGACTATGAATAAAATTGCGTTTATATTCCCGGGACAGGCCTCCCAATATGTGGGTATGGGCCAGGAGATATCCCGGACCCCGATCGGAGAGAAGATGTTCTTCCAGGCCGATGAAATGCTCGGATTTTCCCTGAGCAGCCTCTGCTTCGAAGGCCCGGAAGAAGAACTGGTCCAGACCTTCAACACCCAGCCGGCTATCGTCACGGTCAGCGCGATTGTGACCCAACTCCTGGCTGAGAAAGGGATCAGACCGGAGATGGTAGCCGGGCACAGCCTGGGCGAGTACAGCGCCCTGGTGGCTGGCGGGTCACTCTCTTTTCTAGACGCCGTCCGTCTGGTAAGAGTCCGGGGCCAACTGATGAGTGACGCGACCAAATCCGTAGGTGGTGGAATGGCCGCCATCATCGGACTGGATCCGCAAGTTGTTGAAGAGATCTGCGCCGAGGCAAGTTCGGCCGGCATCGTCCAAGCCGCGAACTACAACTCACCGGTCCAGACCGCCATCTCCGGAGATCAGGCGGGCCTGGAGAGAGCGATTGAGATTGCTACCGAGAAAGGCGCCAAACGGGCTCTTATGCTCTCGGTCAGCGCCCCTTTTCATTCCAGTCTGATGGATCCGGTGGCCGAAAAGTTTCAGCCGGAACTGGAATCAGCCGAGATGAGAGACGCCGAACTCCCGATCATCGCCAATGTGACCGCAGCGCCGGAGACCGATGCAGACGAGATCCGCCGGAACCTGATCAGCCAGGTCAACGGGCCGGTCCGCTGGAGCGATACCATCCTCTATATGATCGCCCAGGGGATTGATACCTTCATTGAAGTAGGACCGGGCAAGGTCCTGACCGGCCTCTTGAAGAAGACCGACCGTTCCGTTACCTGTATTCCGGTGGAGACACTTGAGTCGATTGAGGGACTGATTGAGAGACTTAAAAACTGAACATCCAACGCTGAACTTTCAACGTCCAACTTTCAACTTTCGCTGAGAATAGGCGGCGTTGAGCGTTGAAAGTTGAGCGTTGGATGTTGAAAGTTCAGCTTTTAACGTTTGATAGCATCTCCCGGGCATGATCCAGGGTAACAGTAGTCAGGTCCCTCCCTCCCAGCATCCGGGCTACCTCCTCTGCCCGACTCTCTCCTGAAACCTCTGTGATCCCGGTCAGGGTGCGGCCGGAACGGACTGCCTTGGATACTACCAGATGACTCTCTCCGTAAACCGCCACCTGGGGCAGGTGGGTAATGCAGATGACCTGGTGGTTATTGCTGACGGCAGCCAGTTTCTCCCCGACGGCGTTCCCCATCTCACCGCCCAGGTTGGCGTCTATCTCGTCAAAGACCAGAACCGGGATCCGGTCGTGAGCGGCCAGGACCGCCTTGCTCGCCAGCATTACCCGGGAGATCTCTCCGCTGGAAGCGATCGCCCGGAGGGGACGATGGGCTTCACCGGCATTGGGAGCAAAATCAAATTCAACCTCATCCATTCCGGAAGACCGGGGCGGAGAGTCCCGGACAGCAACGTTAAACGCGCCGTGAGGAAACCCCAGTTCACGAAGGGCGGAGGTAATCGCCCGGGCCAGTCTCCCGGCCGCCTTCCGGCGGCTCTCCCCTAACTTCTTCCCGGCCGTCAGGGCCAGCTTCTCCTGTTTTGCCAGTTGACCATCTATCTCCGCGATCCGTTCTTCCCGGGTCTCAAGTTCTTCCAGTTCTTTCTCCGCTTCCGCAAAATATCGCAGAATCTCCTCCGCTGTCCCACCGTACTTCCGTTTTAGTTTCTGGAGTAAGGATAACCGATCTTCCAGTTCCTCTACCCTCTCCGGAGAGATCTTAATCCGGTCAACCCGGCCGGTTACCTGATCGGATAGTTCCTGGAGCTGGATAGCAATTCCCTCGGCTTCATCATCCCAGCCGGCGGCATCCGGAAGGAGATCGCTCAATTCACCGAGAGCGGAGCGGATCGCGGCCAGATTATTAAACGCCGACAGTTCTTCCCCGGTCAATCCCAGGCAGACCTCATTCGCCAGCTCCAGTATACGCTGAGCGTTGGCTGACTGTGCATGTTCCTCTTTCAATCTCTCTTCATCAATATCCCCGACCCCCGCCGCCTCGATCTCCCGGACCTGATAGCGGAGCAGATCGATCCGGCGGGCGACCTCCTGATCATCTCCATCCAGTACCCGGCGCGACGCTTCCAGTTCTTTCATCTTCCGGTAAGCTTTCTCATAGCCAGCTCGTTCCTTCTTGAGGCGGCCGAACGCGTCGAGCAGATCAAGCTGAAAGTCCGGGTCCAACAGGGACTGATGGTCATGGGGGCCATGGAGATCGACCAGGAGATGGCCGATCTTCTTCAAAGCCTGTACGGTTGAGGGAGAGTCGTTGATGAAGATCCGCCCGGAACCCGAGACCGGAAGAGTTCTCCTGATAATCAACATCCCTCCGGAGAGAGGCTCAAGACCCATCTCTTCCAGCAATCCATTAATACCGGAAGAATCGGCCAGCTGGAATACGGCCTCCACGGAGCCCTGCTTCTCCCCGGTCCGGACCATGGTCTTATCCGCCCGTTCGCCCAGAAGAAGTCCGAGCGCCCCGATCAGGATGGATTTACCGGCCCCGGTCTCCCCGGTGATAACATTCAGACCGGGGCCGAATTCCATAGCGGCGTCTTCGACAATGGCTAAGTTTTTTACCCTGAGTGACTCAATCATTTCTTTTCATTCCACGAATTGAACTTCATAAATTTATTTTTCATCCGACGAATCGGACTGATCGGACTGATCGGACTGATCGGATGGGTCGGACAAGTCGGATGGGTCAGACTGGTCGGACTGCGCGCCCGCCTCCCTGCCCCTCCCTGCTCTTCCCTGCTTCTCCCTGCTTTTCCCTGCTCCTTCCTGCCCCTCCCTCCCTGCTTCACAGGATTTCAAGAATGCATCAAGTTGAGCCAGCTGTGATGTCACACGACAGGCGGGGAGGGATGAGAAGAAGTCCTTGCCGTATCTTCGGGTCTGTATCCGGGGGTCAAGGATAGCCACGATCCCGTAATCATCTCGACTCCTCATCAGACGCCCGAAACCCTGTCGGAGCATAATGATCGCGGTGGGGATCTGAAACTCCCGGAAAGGGTTACCTCCCCGCTCCTTGATCAGATCGATCCGGGCTTCGGTTACCGGGTCATTCGGGACCGCGAAGGGGAGCTTGGTGATTATTACCGTCTTCAGACTGTCTCCCGGAACATCCACCCCCTGCCAGAAACTGGTGGTCCCGAAGAGAACCGATCTCGGATGGCGGCGAAACTCTTCCAAGAGAGTATACCTATTCTTATCTCCCTGACGGAGACATCCGTATTTCTCCAGCGGACCGGAGAGCCGTTCATAGGCCTGGTTCAGCATCCGAAAACTGGTGAAGAGAACAAAGACGCCTCCTCCGGAGAGAATGATCATACGACCAACCTCCTGTATTATCCGTTCTTCATATTCTTCCCTCCGGCGCCCGGGATCGGGGATTTGGGGGTCGGTGTAGATCATCACCCGGCTCTCATAATCAAACGGGGAGCTTAAGCTTAACTCCTCGCAGCTTTCCAGGCCGAGCCGTTCCCGGAGATAGGAAAAATCACCCCGGGTGGAGATGGTAGCCGAGGTAAGCACTACCGGGCCATACTTCTCCCAGAGAATGGGTTTCAGATAATCTCCCACCTCGATCGGGGCCATCCGGATGGTCTGCCGGAGTCGGCGGCCGTGCTCTTCCCGGCTATACCAGTAAACTGTCTCATCGGCTTCCATCGTAATAATGGCAGTCAGCTCTTCCTGAATCTTCTTACAGCGCTTGATATAAGTCTGAAGTTCCGCCATACTCTCATCGTCGGTCATGGTGTCTTTCAGGTCCTCCAGACTATCCTCCAGCAGACTCAGCGGACCGGAGAGCGTGTCGGTGACAAAATTCGGTTCTTTCAGGCGAACCGTCCGGAAGGTATCTCTGTATTTCTCTTCCAGCTTGGCAAAAAATGCGGTATTCAAATCCCGCAGTTCCTCAATCCGGATATGCCAATCATCCAGAACATCTTCTTTCTCTATCTGGGAAGGAAGAAACCCTTTCCCGGTCCGTTTACTGTAGAGATAGTTCAACAGTTTGGGAATCCGATAGTTGGAGACCTCATATCCGAGGAAGTCGGTCGCAATATCTTCTAAGAGATGGGCTTCATCGAAGACTATCGCTTTGAACTGAGGAAGAATCATCCCCCCGGCCGCCAGATTAGCGAAGAAGAGATGATGGTTCATCACCAGAACATTAGCCTGCTCCCGGCGCATCCGGGCCTTGATATAGAAGCAGTCTTCAAACAAGGGGCACTTCTTCCAGAGGCAGAAATCGGACTCCGCCCGGACCGCTCCCCAGACGTCTCCCCGGGGGCTAAAATCAAGCTCATGCTGGAGACCGGTATCCGTCTCCACCGACCAGTCGGCAATCTCCTGATACTGCCCGGCCGACTCCTTGCTCTCGAAAAGCCCCTGTTCTCCGGCTTTCGCCAGGCGATAGAGACAGAGATAATTATTAACCCCCACGCAGAGTTCGGATTTAAGATCAAAACCGGCAGTCTCGGAGAGAAAAGGGATATCCTGCTCGATCAACTGCCTCTGGAGGGTCTTGGTACCGGTGGATATAGCCACCTTCTTCCCGCTCTGAAGCGCGTACAGAACAAAGGGGTAGAGATAGGCAAGGCTTTTTCCCACCCCGGTCCCCGCTTCCACCATCAATATCCCCTTCTTTTCAATCGTCTTCCGGACCGCTTCCGCCATCTCTTCCTGCTGAGGGCGATAATCATATCGGGGATGGAGCCGTGAGAGTTCTCCTTCTTCCCGAAAAAAATCTTCGGGGGTGATTGGTTTCTTGTCCGGGGTCAACTCATGTGTTCCTGTTATCATTTAACTAGACCATACTCGAAAAGGTATTTTCAACTATTTGTGTTCAGGAAACTAAATATTCACCACGAAGGGCACGAAGAAAAACAAAGAAAACTATGTAATTTTTCCTGATTTTCAAATCCCTTCGTGAACTTCGTGTTCTTCGTGGTTAAAAAGGCTTTTCGAGCAAGGTCTAACTAGAACTTGCTCGAAAAGGTTACAGGCAAAGGATAACAATAGCAGGGGCGCCAGAAAACCCTAAGAAAAAAAGTTGCGAAGCTAAGTCCTTTTTAATGTCATCTTTCTTCAGTATCCCCTGTATTTTTTAACTCCCAGAGTTTGCCGTGTTTCTGGGCCACGTAACAGGAAGATAGGACGGCTGAGATCAAGCCTCGGGCTCCATCCAGGCAACCGAGCCGGAAGATGTAGTTCTTGCAGAAATTGAAGAGGGGGTGAAAGAATATGTTGGCCGCGTGGCCTTTCCTCCCCTGCCGGAGATATTTTTGAGCGCCCAGTGTCGCGTACCAACGCGCGTTCTCTACAAATTCATTGATCGAGGGGAGGGTATAGTGGAGAAGGCGGTATGTGAATATCCCCGGTGTATCGTCCGGGAGCAGTACCGGGTGTATTTCATCATCACTGAAATGATAGGTATCCTTACGGAAGAGTATGTTATTCTGATCCCGGTTCCAGCCGCCGTGCTTCATCTCCCGTCCGAGAAAGAATCCCCGGCGGAAGACTCGGTATCTCCCGTAGCGCGGGTTTTTAAGCTCCTCCCGGATCTCATCCCGGAGGGGTTCCGGCATCACCTCATCCGAATCGATGATCAGGATCCAGGGGTGAGACGCCCGGCTGATGGCCCCCTTTCGCTGCTCCGCCTCCGAAATATACTCATGCTGATAGAAGATGTCGGCATATGGTTTCGCCAGTTCCACGGTCCGGTCGGTACTGAAGGAGTCTACCACGATCAGCTCATCGACCCAGCGGATACTCTCAAGACACTTCTCGATGAGATTTTCACGGTTATTACAGGTAATGATACCGCTTACTTTTCCCATTATAAACTAGCTCCATTCGGTCGCTACTTTATAGTTTTGAACAACGACCAACATTTGTTTTCTATAGCAATATTGATGAAATCACTACTACTTTTTTTGAATTTTAATGAAACATATTTTACTTCGCAAAAATATGATTATTGTCGAAGATCCGGCTTCAGGTGGTAAATTCCGGAACAGTAAATTAATCCATAGTTTGCAAATCAATAAAGTTAAGTATATATAAACTGGACGCCTGATACAGATTAAATTTACAAATGTAAGTAATTCTTATATAAGGATTACTTAATTATGAAAGAAAAAGTGAATAATTTTCCCATCATCGCTAAAAAACTGCTGGTCTATCTTATTATCCCCTCCTTGATCAGTCTGATCTTTATCTGGGGTTACTTCTTCGGTGATCTCCGGATCCAGGAACTGATTGCTCCCCGCCTGAATCGGGAGTATGGCCTGCTGGAGAACTTACAGAATCTGGTCCTTCTGGCGCTGATCGCCATAGCGGCCTATGGGTTTATCCGTAAGCGGCTCTGTTTCGAGAGAGCAATCCTGGTATGCGTTCTGGCTGGAGGGATATTCTTATTCATGGAAGAGATCGATTACGGTCGTCACCACTATCGCTATTTGATCGGCGATCCTATTGACAACCGGATAAAGGATACTGAAGAGAATTGTAGTGATTGGAATCTCCATAACCTGGGTAATATTAATCAGCTCTTTAAACGTACCCTGGATATGGGGATGATTGCCTTATTTATAATATTTCCTCTGGTCACCTGGAAGAGCACTAACCGGCTGATCCGCTATCTCTGTCCGGATCCCTGGTTTATCCTGACCATGGTGACCATGATTTCCATCTCCCGGTATGCCAAGGTATTGAATAGGGCCGGGTTGGGAATGAATGGGGCTCTCCAGGGGAATACCGCCGAGTTTCGGGAGATAATCATTTACTACGTCTTTTTGGTCTATCTCGTTACGTTTATCTTCCGACGTAACTATGCTCCTGAATCGGAAATCCAGTAAATGAAACTATACTATCACGAAAAATGGAAAAATTTTGGAGACTGTGTTAACTACAATATCTTCAAAGAACTCTTTAATCAGGATATTACCCGGACTCGATATTATAAAGCAGACTTCCTTGGCATCGGGAGCGTTTTAACCCGAGTTTTATATAATCCCACTCCTCATCACACTTGGAAAAACTTAAGAAAACTATACTATTCAATAGCACGAAGACATAAGCCAATCAATATTCTTGGCAGCGGTTTTTTCGAAGATGTGCGGGAAACATACGGGGAGCTCAAACTGTTTAGAGGAGTTAATATCATTGCTCTGCGAGGGCATAAATCAAAAGATATAATGGAGTTAATTCTTTGCAAGAAGCTTGATGATATCGCCATGGGTGACCCTGGTATTCTGTCATCTGAATTGATTAAAGGTGAAAAAATAAAGAAAATTTATAAACTGGGCATCATCCCCCATATGGCCGACCAGAACTCAGACCTACTACATGAATTCTCATTAAGAAGTGATACCTGTATTTTGAATATTAAAACCCCACCGGTTGAATTCATGAAGAGTGTAGCTAGCTGTGAGTCAATCGCATCATCCGCCCTTCACGGACTTATTGCCGCGGACAGTCTGCACATTCCCAACTTATGGATAAAAATGTCTGACAGACTTGCTGGTCAGGACTTCAAATTCTATGATTACTATTCTGTCTATGAGATCAAACCAGAAATTACTGATCTGCGATATATGCCGAGATTCGAAATCACCCCAGAATATGTCTTAGATAGATATCAGGTTGAAGCTCAGGCTGTTGAAGATATTAAGTCTGCTTTAACCGCGGCATTTAATGAACTTTTTAAGAATAATGAATGATTGATAACCTGAAAAAAGACCAGTTAATCCGTGGTTTTGTCCTCTTTCTCTGCCTGGCCGCGCTGGTCGTGGGTCTCAGGGCCAGGTCCCTCTGGCCGCCTGATGAGCAGCGGGAGGCGGAGATCGCCAGGGAGATGGCGGTGGGCAGTTCATGGATTGTTCCTCACCTGGCAGGTCGGCCGTTCGTCGAGAAGCCGCCGCTCTATTACTGGACTTCGGCGTTCTCCATGAAGACCCTGGGACGGTTAACCGGGCCGACCGCGGCCGCCCGGACTGTCTCCGTTCTCTGCGCAATCCTGACCCTGGTCGTAGTCTTTTTCACTGTCAAGAGATACCTGGGAAACCGTCGGGCGTTCGAGGCGGTGCTGATCCTGGCATCCATGGTGGGCTTCTTTGATGCCGCGCATAAGGTTCTGATCGATCCGCTCCTGATGCTTCTGACCACGTCATCGGTTCTTCTTCTCTTTGTCGGCCTGGAGAGCGGAAAAACTCTTCCCCTTCTCTCCGGCTACCTGATCGCCGGTCTGGCTGTTCTGGCCAAGGGGTTCATCGGATGGGCCCTGATCGGCATCCCCGGTATCGCGCTTGGTCTCCTCTACTTTCAGACCATCCGGCGGAACCCCTTCCTTCACCTTGCCGGCCTCCTCCTTCTCTTTTTGCCAGGTCTGGCCTGGGCGGCGGCATTTTATAGCCGGGGAGGGGAGTTGCTCTGGCGGGAATGGTTTGTCGATAATCAGATCGGCCGATTCACCGGAAAGTCAACCCACCTGGGGCATATCAAGGGCCCCTTATATTACGGGGAGATGCTCCCCCTGGCGCTTCTCCCCTGGATCCCGGTCATCGTCGCCTGGATTGTTCACCGGGGCTGGAGAAGGTGGACGGAAGGTTCGACCGGTTCCCGGAACCTTCTCCGGGTCGTTGCCGTCTGGTCCTTCGGAGGTCTGTTATTCCTCTCCCTGGCCGGGACCAAGCGCAATATATATCTCTTCCCGCTTCTGCCGGCGTTTGCTGTCATGGCGGCGGTCTATCTGGAGAAACCGGCTTTATGGTTGAAGGCCGTGCTCAGGGTAATTACAGTCCTCTTGCTCCCGGGAGCGATCTATCTATCATTCTTCAGCCCGGCCAGCCCCGCGGCAAAATTCCCCTGGGGATGGAATCTCAATATTTTCGCGCTGATCTCCGCTCTGGCCGGGATATATATCTTTCGAGCCGCTCGGAAGATCATCCTGGTCCGTCTGGCCGGAATTACCGCGGTGGTTTTTCTGGTCTATCAATTTACCATCATGCCGGTGATAGATATGAAAAAAACTTACCGTCCCATGGTGGAGCGGCTCACAGCCGCGGTCCCGGAAGGCGAGAGAGACCGGATCCGCGGATGGGATACGGATGAGAGGACACTGGGTTCATTTGCCTTCTATGGGGGGATCTACTTATCCGAAATTGCCGATCCTGCTCGTCTGGCCAGTATCCTCAGGGGCGATGACGAAGCGTGCCGCCTGGTAATTACCCGGCAAAAACATTTTCCTCCCGGTGAGGCAGATTTTCCGGATTACCGGGTTATTTCCCGGGGAGAGGCGGAAGGAAGGGACTATCTCCTGATCTCGGGTAGTGCGAAGTAGGTCTGGTTTGTTCGGAAAGCCTTTTAAACCACGAAGAACACGAAGTTCACGAAGGGTTATGTTGGGTATTGCAATCAAAAAATCATATACTTGATGGAAGAAAGGATGCAGATTAAAGACTGAACATCGAACCAGTCTTCGCTAAAGCTACGGCCGGTAGGCTTTTCAACTTCGAACTTCGAACGACATCGGGCCTGGCAATTGGGCTTGAAAATCCCTATCACAGCGGGGAGGTAAAAAGATGACCTTTGGTCATCGTGGGAAAAATATTAGTGGACTGCAAAATGGCCGAGGTAGGGGGAATAGAAAGTTGACTGTTGACAGTTGTCGGTTGACGGAAAATAATTTCAGCATTCAAATAGATGATCTTTTGCGCCTTTTGCGCATTTTTGCGGCTAAAAAAGAGGGGGAGGTAGAGGGAGCTTTTACAATTAATGATTTTTTGCGGCAAAGAAAATAGTCTAATGTGAGGAGATTTGTGAAAATTAGTGGCCAAAATCGGATCCCGTTCTGGGTCATCCTGCTGGTTCTTATTGTTCTGGTGGTCGGGATCGCCGGCCATGAGGTCTGGACACCGGATGAACCACGGGAGGCAGCTATCGCCCGGACCATGGCCTGCGGAGAATCATGGCTGATCCCGGAGTTGGGCGGACAACCCTTCGTGGAGAAGCCTCCACTCTATTACTGGGTATCGGCCCTGATGATGCGATCTCTGGCTTCGGTCACCAGCCCCACGACTGCCGTCCGGGCGGTCTCCGCTCTCTGCGCGGCGTTGACGCTGCTGGTGGTCTGGTTGGTGGTCAGGAGCTTCTGGGGGAGATTACGGGGTGGGGCTGTTATTCTGATTATGGGAACGGCGTTTGGCTTTGTCCGGGCTGGCCACTGGATCATCATCGATCCTCTCCTGATGCTGTTGATCACCTCGGCCACCCTTCTCCTCTTCCTGGGACTGGACCGGGAACGGGGTAGCGCGGTTCTGGCCGGCTACTTGGCCGCGGGTCTGGCTTTTTTGACCAAAGGGTTCGTCGCCTGGATGCTCCTTTTTCTTCCCTGGGGTCTGCTCCTGGTTCTGTATTTTCGTACCATCCGTCGCCGCCCGCGTCTCCATCTGTCCGGGTTGCTGCTTCTGCTGGGGCCGTCCGCGGTCTGGATGGCAGCTTTCTATCTCCAGGGTGGTCCGGAACTCTGGCGGGAGTGGTTCATCGACAATCAGATCGGGAGGTTTACCGGAGGGTCAACTCACTTAGGCCATCTTAAAGGCCCCTTCTATTATCTCTGGCTGGCGCCGGTAGCGCTTATGCCCTGGACACCGATTATTATCGATTGGCTGATCAGGCGGGGCTGGAGATCCGGGGGGGGAGGGAATAATAAAGGGAGCCGGAATCTCCTTCTTCTGATCATCTTCTGGGGAGTAGGCGGCCTGATTCTTCTATCTCTGGCCAGTACTAAACGTGAGGTCTATTTCTATCCCCTGATCCCGGCTTTCGCCATCCTCTCCGCCGCCGGATCTGATGATCTTTCATTATGGGTCAGGATGGTACTCCGGATTATCTGCGCGCCTCTCCTGGCAATAATGGTTATCTTCTCATTCCTGATCCTGGATTGGACCGGCTCAGAATTAATTTGGCGAATCGGGTTTAATCTTCCCTGCGGCCTCGGGGCCGCGGCGGGGATTCTGTCGTTTATCTTCTTTAGTAATCCTGCCTCAGATTCAGTAACCGGGAACCGGAGTTGTCGAACGATCTCCTGTCTGGCCTCCATCTCAGCACTCTTTTTTATCACCGCCAGCTTAATCGCCCTGCCGCTCCTCGATAAGGTCTGGAGTTATAAACCGATGACACTGGCTTTAGCGGCCGCCATTCCGGCATCTGCCCGTAATCGAGTCTGTCTCTGGGGAAATGACGAGACAACCCAGGGGGTATTCTCCTATTATTCCAATCTCACATTGCCTATGGTGGAAGATCCGGATAGAGTTATCGGGATTCTCAAAGGAGATGATTCCGAGTTTGACCTGATCGTGATCCCGCGGCTCAACGAGTTTGAAGAAAAAAATCCCGCCGCTCCGGAGTGGAAGACCCTGGCCAAAGCAAAGAAAGGTCGGCGGAGAGTGTTTTATTTGATTGGTGGGGAATAGGGAAAGGGGAATTGGGACTGGACCGCAGTGGGGCAGTAGGTAGTAGTAACGAACCGCAGAATATCGAATATCGAATGTCGAAGTAAAAGAAACCAAGGCGAGGCTACTTCGACATTCGGAGTTCGGTGTTCGATATTCGATATTTTCCTTTAATTGGGGCCGAAGTTGGGGGAAGAAGAAGTAGTTTAAACAGAAAAAGTGACAACTTTAAATCAGGACGTGACAGTTGACGTTCGGCAGTTGACGGAGAAATACATGTATATAAATAAAGCCTTACGGATAAAAGATTTTTGCGTATTTTGCGCATTTTTGCGGCTAAAAAAAAGGGGGGGGTAGAGGGAGCTTTTGCAATTAGAGAATTATTTGCGGCAAAGAGAATAGTCTGATGTGATGAACTTTCTGAAAATTAGTGGAGAAACTAAACCAATTCCAGTCTGGGTAATATTGATCTGCCTGGCTACGCTGGGCTTCGGGATTGCCGGCCACGCGCTCTGGACCGCCGACGAGCCCCGGGAGGCGGAGATCGCCCGGGAGATGTCAGAGGTGATTAAGGCCCGAATTATAGGGGATACCTCCGGAGGGCGAACCGACTGGGCGGTGCCCTACCTGGCTGGGAAACCGTTTGTCGAGAAGCCGCCCCTTTATTACTGGCTCTCTGCCTTGATGATGCTAACGGCGGGGAGACTGGTCGGCGCGACGGTCGCGGCGCGCGCACTCTCGGCTCTCTGCGGAGCGCTTACCCTTGGAGTCATCTGGCTGGTTCTCCGGGAATATCTTGGGAAATATCGGGCCCTGGCGGTGGTTCTGATCCTGGTGACCACAGCCGGTTTCTTCCAGGCCGCTCACTGGATCCTGATCGATCCTCTCCTGATGCTGTTGATAACCGCGGCAATCCTCTTCCTCTTTCAGGGTGTCGACCGCGATCGGCCGTTCCTCGTTCTGGGGGCGTATCTGGCGGCCGGAGCGGCGTTTCTAACCAAGGGCTTTGTCGCCTGGGGACTCCTGGCTATCCCCTGGTCCGTGCTATTGGTTATCTACTTCAGAAAGATTTGCCGTAAGCCGTTTCTACACCTGGCAGGGATACTTCTCCTGATCGGTCCGGGTCTGGCCTGGGCTCTGGCTTTCTATTATCAGGGTGGTCCCGTTCTATGGGATGAATGGTTTGTAAATAACAATATCGGCCGATTTACCGGCAGTACGACCAAATCACATAGCCGCGGGCCGTTTTATTATCTCGGGCTGCTGCCTCTCCTTCTACCCTGGACCCCTCTCCTGATCGGACGGATTTTCCAGCGCCCCAGGCCCAGGACCGAAGAGACAGGATTGGGGGTGAGCAGGCTGCTCAAAGTCACGGTTGGCTGGGCTATTGGTGGTCTCATTCTCCTCAGTCTTGCCGAGACCAAGCGTACCATCTATCTCTATCCTCTCTTGCCCGGGTTCGCGTGCCTGGCGGCATTCTGTCTGGATAGGATCCCCCGCTGGGTGCGGATAGTGTACCGGATTATACCAATGATTTTGCTGGCGGTGGTTGTCATCCTCTCATTTTTTACCGTTAATTTATCCGGAAAAGAAGTGTCCATTATCTGGAAATTTAATCCGCTCGTTCTGATCTGCGCGGCGGTGGGTATATTTTCCCTCTTCCGATTAAAGAACGATCTATTGTCCAGGGTAGCGGTGGTAAGCGGGTTATGTTATCTGGCCGTTATCCTCGCGGTCTTCCCCCTTATCGACGCGGAGAAGAACTATGAGCCCGCCACCCGGCGTATATCATCTTTAATCCAGGAAAATCGGTCAAGCCGGGTCTGTGGATGGCGTACCGATGAGACCACGAGATCTGTCTTTTCCTACTATACCGGGTTGACCCTGATTGACCTTCGTGATAAGCTACATCCTGAAAAAAATATAGGTCGGCTGGCGGATATTCTCAACGGCAGAGACAGCGAGTATGATTCGGTTATCGTATTGCTGAAGCGGAAGAGTAAATTCCCCCCGGAAGGGATGCCGCCCGCTTCCTACCGGATCGTGGCCGAGGAGAAGATGGGCCGCCACCGGAGGTTATTGCTCCTTTCTGGAGAGGGGAAGTAGTGTTTGTATATATTTATTATCAGGGAATAAATTGATCTATTATTTTCTCCGTTACAATTTTTCGGAGAAAATAGTAAAGGAAAAAATAAAATGAGATCAGAGTTTTTACCATTTTCCCAGCCTGCCATCAATCAGGACGATATTGACGGGGTGGTGGAAGTCTTGAAGTCGGGCTGGATTACCACCGGGCCGAAGACGGCGGCCTTTGAAAAAGCCTTTAGTGAATACCTGGGGGCGAAGTATTCCGTCTCCCTCTCCTCCGGCACCGCCGGAATGCACCTGACCTTGATGGCCCTGGAACTGAATCCCGGAGATGAAGTCATTACCCCTTCCATGACCTGGGGTTCCACTATTAACCTTCTCATGATCCTGGGCCTGAAACCGGTCTTCGCGGATATCGACCGGCAGACATTGATGGTGACCCCGGAATCAGTCAGAGCGGTATTGAGCGATAAGACGAAAGCCATTATCCCGGTTCACTTCGCTGGCGCCCCGGTCGATCTTGATCCCCTGCGGGAGCTAGCGTCCGAGCGCGGGCTGATTCTGATCGAGGATGCGGCCCATGCACTGGGAACCCGTTACCGAGGAGAACCGATTGGGAAGGCCGGGACTGCTGTTTTTAGTTTCCATCCTATCAAGAACATTACCACCGGCGAGGGTGGAATGGTCGTTACCGACAATGAGGGACTGGCGGAGAAGGTCAGGATACTTAAATTTCATGGCCTGGCTAAAGACGCCTGGCAGCGCTACAGCCGGAACGGGAAAGTCCAGGTGGAGATAATCATGCCCGGTTTAAAGTATAATCTGACCGATATCCAGTCCTCTCTGGGGCTGACCCAACTGGCGCGGGTGGATGAGTTGAACGCGAAACGGGGGGAACTGGCAGATATCTACGATCGGCAACTTGCCGGAATTGAGGGGATCATCCCTACCCGTGCTCCGGAGTATCCCCATCAGAATAGTCACCATCTTTATATCGTATTGCTGGATCTGAATCAGGTGACCATCACCCGGGATCAATTTCTGGATGAGTTAAAGAAGAGAAATATTGGTACCGGGATTCATTTTCGTCCGGTCCATACCCAGGATTACTACCGGGCGGTGGAGGGATATGGAAGGGGCCTCCTCCCGGAGACGGAGTGGGTCGGCGATCGCCTCTTCTCTTTGCCCCTCTTCCCCTTCATGGCCGAGCAGGATGTGATAGATGTGGCAGATGCCTTGCGGGAAGTTTTACATGAGTTCAGGAAATGATATAGTCTGAAGGTAGAATAATAATTAAATGTGAATACCGGCATTAAATTCCAAATTTCAATAACATTGAGGGGGCAATAATTGTAGGTATATAAGATGGATGCAGAGAACAACATCAATAATGGATCTATCTCTATTGTTGTCCCGGTATATAACGAAGAAGATAATCTTGATGAGTTTATCCGGAGGACCATGGAGGTGCTGGAAGGACTCTCCCTGCCTTCCGAATTGATCCTGGTTGATGATGGAAGCCGCGATGCGTCTCCCTCCATCATCACCTCTGCCGCTGACCGGCATCCGGGGCGGATCACCGGAGTATTTTTCAACCGGAATTATGGCCAGCATACCGCAGTTATCGCCGGATTCGCGGAGAGTCGGGGGGATATTGTCGTTACCCTTGACGCCGATCTTCAGAATCCACCCGAGGAGATTCCCAAACTGATAGCTAAAGCCGGAGAAGGATACGATGTGGTGGGTAGCGTGAGAATGGGAAGGCAGGATACGGCATTCCGGAGAGTATTTTCCTGGATGATCAATCGGGTTACCGCGAAAGCTACCGGAGTAGAGATGACCGACTATGGCTGTATGCTGCGCGCTTACAGTCGGCAGGTCATCGATGCTATCCTCCAGTGTCCTGAACGTTCCACTTTTATTCCGGTTCTGGCTAATACCTTTGCCAATCGTACCATCGAGATTTCTGTCGAGCACGCGGAGCGCCCGGCCGGCGATTCAAAGTACGGCGTCCTGAAACTTATTAATCTCCAGTTCGACCTCCTGACCAGTATGACAACTTTCCCCCTGCGGATTCTAAGTTTTATCGGGGCGATTATCTCCTGCATCGGGATCGGATTTGGGATATTCCTCCTGGTTGTCCGGATTTTTGCCGGCCCGGAATGGGCGGCCCAGGGAGTATTCACCCTCTTCGCCATACTCTTTATCTTTATCGGGGCCCAGTTTGTCGCTATGGGTTTGATCGGAGAGTATATCGGGCGGATCTATACCGAGGCCCGCGCCCGGCCCCGTTACTTTGTCCGAACTCGAGTCGGAAGTTCCACTCTGCCGGAGATAGGAACTGAGAAATATTAATTAACCACGAAGGTCACGAAGAATACGAAGGTGCAAAAAATAGGAACTCCCCTCTATTTTATTCTCTTCGTGTCCTTCGTGGTTGATTACATCGTTATTTAAAATCAGAGGAAGAAGAAAGAATGAAAACTATTGTATTAGCTTATCACTCCATCGGTTGTGTTGGGATAGAAGCTCTGCTCAGGAATGGTTATGAGATTCAGGCGGTTTTTACTCATCCGGATAATCCGGATGAGAATATCTGGTTCAGGTCGGTGGCGGAACTGGCCGCGTCCCATGATATCCCGGTTTACGCCCCGGATAATATCAATCATCCCCTCTGGGTAGCCCGAATAAAAGAGATGGCCCCTGATATTATCTTCTCTTTCTACTATCGCAATATGGTATCGAAGAAGATTCTCGATATCCCGCCTCAAGGCGCGCTCAATCTCCACGGTTCCCTCCTGCCCCGTTACCGGGGAAGATCTCCCATCAACTGGGTTCTGGTTAACGGAGAGTCGGAGACCGGGGTCAGCCTTCACTATATGACCCCACATCCGGATGATGGAGATATCGTGGCCCAGGCTTCGATTCCGATTACCGGGGAAGATACCGCCCTGACCCTATTTGAAAAGGCGGTCGAGGCTTCAACGGAACTGCTTGATGAAGTTCTGCCATTGATCAAGAATGGAACGGCGGAACGGAATCCTCAGGATCATTCCCTGGCAACTTATTTCGGGGGACGAACTCCCGCCGATGGAAAGATAGACTGGTCTAAACCGGCCCGGGAGATCAATAACCTGATCCGAGCGGTTACTCATCCTTATCCCGGCGCCTTTACTTCCAAGGGAGATCAGAAGGTATTTATCTGGCAGGCGAAAATAATCTCCCCCGATCAGGAGATTGAGCCGGGAACCGTTATTTCCATCAATCCTTTCGCCGTGGCCTGCGGAGAAGGTGGACTGGAAATTACCCGGGCTCAATTGGATGGTTCAATCCTGATGACCGGCCGCCAGGTCGTGCAAGAATTGGGTATGGTTGCCGGTTCCCGGCTGGGAGATATTATCCGTGTTAAGGGCGGCAAACCCCGTCCTACCCGGGTTTTGATTCTTGGGGTGAGTGGGTTCATCGGGAACGCGCTGGTGGAGCGACTGTTGGATGATGGCGGGTATGAGATATATGGGATGGACTTGCAGTCAGACAATATAGAACGATTTATCGGACGAAAAGGCTTTTATTTTGTCGATGGTGATATCAGCATCAACCGGGAGTGGATTGAGTATCATGTTCGGAAATGTGACATTATCCTTCCCCTGGTAGCGATCGCGACCCCGAAGGAATATGTCCGCAATCCGTTGCGGGTATTCAAGCTGGATTTTGAAGAGAACCTGAGAATTGTCCGCTACTGCGCCCGATTCAATAAGCGGTTGATATTCCCATCGACATCAGAGGTTTATGGCATGTGTCCCGATGAGGAGTTCGATGAGAATAAGAGCAATCTGGTTACGGGGCCGATCAAGATGCAGCGCTGGATCTATAGCTGCAGCAAGCAGCTCCTCGATCGGGTCATCTGGGCTTACGGTGCCAAGGAAGGGCTCAGCTTCACTCTCTTCCGCCCATTTAACTGGCTCGGTCCTCGGCTGGACAGTCTGGATTCCGCCCGGATCGGCAGTTCCCGGGCCATCACCCAGCTTATCCTGAACCTGGTTACCGGCACGCCGATCCAGCTGGTGGACGGGGGGGAACAAAAGAGGTGTTTCACCGATGTCCGGGATGGGATAGAATGTCTTTTCCGGATTATCGAGAACAAAGATGGCCGTGCGGATGGAGAGATCTTCAATATCGGCAACCCGGTAAATGAGGCCAGCATCAGGGAACTGGCCGAGATCCTGACCGCGCAGTTCGAAGAGCACCAGCTCCGTTCACTCTTTCCGCCTCCGGCCGGAATGATAGAGGTTGAGAGTGGCCGGTATTATGGGAAGGGTGGTTATCAGGATGTCATCTTCCGCAAGCCGGCCATCCGCAACGCGGAGAAGAAGCTCAACTGGAAGCCGGAGATCTCCCTCGACGAAGCGATCCGCACCACCCTTGACTTCTTCCTGAAAGAAGCAGCGGATAAGCTTAAGCCGGAGAATGCTTCTAATAAATGAATTAAACCACGAAGGTCACGAAGAACACGAAGAGAGGGTATGGATCACTGAAGTGATAGAGTTGTACATAATTGTATGACTTTATTGTTTTAGTATTTCATTACACCCCCCGGAATTCCTTCGTGAGCTTCGTGTCCTTCGTGGTTTCTCACAATGAGAGCTATGAAAGTTGGTTTAAGAATAGATGTTGATACATACAACGGTACCCGGACTGGAGTTCCCGCCCTTATCAATATCTTGAGTCAGTACAAGATCCGGGCGACATTTTTCTTCTCCGTCGGGCCCGACAATATGGGGCGCCATCTCTGGCGCCTCCTTCGTCCGAAGTTCCTGCTGAAGATGCTGAGGAGTAAAGCCGGGAGCCTTTACGGATGGGATATACTCCTACGGGGGACTTTCTGGCCCGGACCGGATATATCCCGGGTACTCAAATCTCCCCTTGAGCAGGTCTTCGCGGCCGGCCATGAGATTGGACTCCATGCTTTGGACCATCAGCGCTGGCAGAAACGGGCGGCAAGATTGAGCAAGGAAGAGATTACCGGAGAGTTAAGTGCCGGATTTAAGGTTATCAATGGATATATCGGGCGAGACTCGGTCTGTTTTGCAGCTCCGGGCTGGAGGGGTACGGATAATTTGCTTCAGGCTGAGATGAAAACCGGACTTCGCTATGGTAGTGACTGCCGGGGGAGCCATATTTTCCGTCCGATAGTGGACGGGAAACCGTCCGATATCCCCCAGATCCCGGTAACCCTCCCGACTTATGATGAAGTAATTGGTCGAGATGGATTGAGCGATCGGAACTACAACGAATATCTATTTTCCCTCTTGACCGAAGACCGTTTTAATGTTCTGACCATCCACGCCGAGGTGGAGGGGATGAGCAAGAGCCGCCTCTTCAAAGAGTTTCTTGACAGGGCTCGGGATCGTGATATTACTTTTCTCCCGCTTGGTTCTCTTCTCTCCGATGACTTATCCTCTATCCCAACCGGGATGATGGAGAAAGGGACAATCCCCGGGCGGGAAGGGTGGGTGGCCGTGCAAAGTGAAAATTCCAAATTCCAAGCATCAAATTCCAAATAAATTCCAATCTTCAAATTCCTCAGCCATAGGCTGGTCAGCCTCCGGCTGAAAATCACAAACCCCCAGGCAAAACCTGGGATCGCGAAGGCATTACACTAGGTGGCATAGGTTTGGTATTGAGCTAGACCCTGCTCGAAAAGGTTTTCGAGTGAGCTCGAGATAGAGAGTGAATCCCTGTGTTTTGGTGGTTTGTTTGGAATTTATTCTTAATATGGAGGTTTGATCAATAAATGAAAACCACAAATAATAAAGACCTCCCCCCTTCAGTCTGGCTGGGTTTCCCGATTGCCAGTTTGCTGATCATGTGGCTGACGCCGCTTCTTGGTTTTTACCGTTGGGAGATGCTGATGACCGGGGAGTATGGGTTTATTGAGAGTGCCACTTTTATTTTCCTCCTTCCGGTAATTATACTCTCCGCGATTCTTGTCCACCGCTTCCTTCTTTTTTCCGGCCTCACCCGTACTACGGCATTAATTATGGCCGGTGTGATGCTCTTCTGCGTTCTGGCGGCAGTATATTTCGCGGGGGAGGAGATTAACTGGGGACAGATCTGGTTTAAATGGGAGACCCCGGAAGAATGGTCCGAGATCAACTATCAGCAGGAGACCAGTCTTCACAACATCGAAGGGCTCAGTATCCTCAATAACTTCCCCCGCCTGATGATGCTGGTATTTACTGTTGTCGGAGGAATTATAATTCCCCTGGCGCTGATCCGGTGGAGACGTACTCCCGGCGCGGATCGGAAGTTATGGTATTATCTATTTCCGACCTGGCGGATAATACCGATCGCCTTGATCGCGGCGACCATCTCTATCCCGAGTAAGCTCTATGGCAAAGGATACGGCGCGAATCTCCTCCCGGATGACTATACCTATCCATATATGGCGTTTGCGGCTAACGCCGGAGAGATGAAGGAGTACGCCTTTGCTCTGGTGATGTTGGTCTATGTGCTGGGGGTGTTTCTTCTGGTTCGGGAATTCAAAAATAGAGCAGAATAATTCAGGTGAAAAGTAATCAGTAATAAGTGATCGGTAATCAGTAAGCCGGGTGGCCGGGAGTTTTTCTACTGATAACTGATTGCCGGTTACTGATTACTATCCTTTCGAAGTTGAGTTTAACGATGACCAGAAATCAGGAACAAGCAAAACCCATCAGTCGGTTCGCCATTATCCTCCTCCTTCTCACCGCCTGCTTTATTCTCCTCTGGGCGGTGGGGGATCGGGGGCTCTGGGCGGCTGAGGGGCGGTGGGCGGAGATCAACCGGGAGATGTTTTTAAGCGGTGATTTTTTCCATCCCACCATCAACGGAGAGCCTTACTTCGATAAGCCGCTTCTCACTTACTGGTTGATCTCTCTGGTGACTTTGATTACCGGTTCGCTCAATGAATGGTCCGCCCGGATTCCCAGCGCGCTGGCGGGTATTGCCGCGGTCTGGGCTACCTTCCAGCTGGGAAGGCGTCTTTGGTCGGATCGGGTTGGTCTGATCGCCGGCTGGCTGCTCCTCACCGGGTACGGATTTATCTTTTGGTCCCGGGCCGCTACCGCCGAGTCGGAGAACCTTCTGGCAGTCATCCTCTGTGTCGCCTGGTACTGGGCTCGGCGGGACCGGCCCAACTTTACCTCCTTCTTCATCTTCTGGCTGATCGCGTTTCTGGGCGCTCTGACCAAGGGGTTGACCGCGGTGGTAATTCCGGTTCTGGCGGTCCTCCCCGACCTTCTCCGCCGGGGGCGGTGGAAGTTACTCTTCCGCCCCGCCCATATAGTGGCACTGCTCCTGGCCGTCATGGTTTATCTGGCGCCATTTGTCTATGCTTCTTTAAGTCGGCCTGAGTATGGAGAGAGTGGTCTGGTCCTGGTCTTCCGGGAGAATATTCTCCGTTACTTCCAGCCCTTCGACCATAAAGGGCCGATCTATACTTATATCTATCAGATTCCGCTACTCTTCCTCCCCTGGTCACCGCTCTTTCTGGCTGCTCTGGCCGGATCTCTAATCAACTGGAAGAAGCTTGATGAGAGAACCCGTTGGCTGATCCAGGCGATCGGATTGATCTTCCTCTTCTTCAGTTTATCCGGTTCCCGGCGGAGTTACTATATCCTCCCGGTCTTTCCCTTAATAGCTCTCTGGACCGCGAATTTCTTAGTAGAGATGAAAGGAGAAAGGCTAGAGAAATTTCGCCGATGGGGGATGAATATCCAGATGACAATATTAGGGATACTGTCCGCCGCCGTCTTTATTGCTCCCCTCATCTGGCCGCTGATACGCTCCCGGGTGGAATTTACCCCCCCTCCCGGGCTTATTACCGCTGTTCTGATTCTGGGATCAGCTGCGGTCATCTTGGTCCTGGCGGCCCTGAGATCCTCTGCCGGTTCGAGCCGGAGATTATCGGCCCTGATCGCCGCCGCCGTCATCTTGTTGGGGGGATATTTCTCTGTCATCCTCCCAGCGCTTGATATCTACCGGACCGAGCGGGCCTATGCCGGTGAACTGCGGGAGAAGACCGCTGGTATTTCCGCCGATCGGATTGCCTTCTACCCCGATATCAGATCAAACATGATCTTCTATCTCGGGAAGGGGACCCCGGTTAAGGTATTTAAGGAGAACCGGCTCGGTGAACTGAAAGAGTTCCTCTCCGGGTCGGCCCCCCGGGTTATCATCGCTAAAAGCAAGTATCGGAATGTCATTCTTCCCCTATTTCCTCCAGGGGCAGAGCCGACCGGGATAGTTACCGAGAAAGTCTATCCCTGGGAGAAGAAGAAAGCCGGTAAACGACGCATTGCCTGGTTCTTCGGATTATATGAATAAAGAATATTATTTTATCAGTGATCTCCATATTGGGGGAGACGCGGAACTCGATATCTGTGATTTCGAGCCGGAGCTGATCGAGTTCTTGAAAGAACTCGAGAAGAAGGACATAAACACCGAACTGATCATCGTCGGGGATGTCTTGGGGTTCTGGGAGTTGACTGGGTCGGATGGGATCGAGAAGCTGGAGATCATTGCCGGGAACCACCGGGAACTCTTCGATCAATTCCGGAAGACCGGGGAGAAGATTACCATCATTATTCTCCCCGGTAATCATGACTATTCCCTGGCCTGTAAATCCGTATTTATAGAGGCGCTGGCCGAATATAACCTCCGGCTGGAACCGCGGGAGCATATCATTCGGGAGGTGGCCGGGAAGAAGATCTGGATCGAACACGGCAGTCAGCACGACAGCTTCAATAGGTCATCCAAGTTCGGCGACCCCTATGTCACCCCGATCGGGTATTATGTCACCAACCATATCGTCAGCACTACCGGGAGACATGCCACCTTCGGGAAGAGTCAGTGGCTCAAGGACCTGGAATCGGTCCAGCCCCTCGAACATATCCCCGACTGGTTCCTCTCAAATTATTATTACCGTGAGATGAGCCCGATTCTGCGCTGGATCATGCTGCCGTTCCTTCTTCTCTTTACTGTCAGTCTGGCGGCATTTGTGGGGATGATCCTGGAGCAGGAATCTATTATCGGTACCAGCATCTTCAACCGTGAGTTTCTCGATTCTTTCGGGATTTTCGGGAAGCTATTCGGCATGATCCTGATGGTTGATTTTGTGGTTATTGTCTTTCTTATTATCCTGGCGATCCCCCTGGGACTCATCTTCCGGGATATAGTAAAAACGCTCCGCCGGTTTGGTCTCAAGACCGGGAAAGGTTTAGATGTAGAGGAGACCGATGTCTATACGGCGGCGGCCCGGGAGATCTTCGCCCGGGATTCGTCGGTAGTCGTCTATATCTTCGGCCATACCCACAATCCTTTTCTGAAAAAGATCAACGGCCGGGTGATTATCAATACCGGAACCTGGCTGAAGAGACTGATCCGGATCCGGTCATGGAATAGACTGATGCCCGATATCTACTATCCCACCTTCTGCCTTAATTACTTTCGGATCTCTGAAGAAGCCGGCCGAATGGTGATAGAATATCAGCGGATCCCCCGGGATACCCCCTCCGACCTGACCCTCCTTCAGCGGGTAATGATCCTGGGTAGGAAGCGGAGCGATGTAGTCGATATACCCGCCCGGACAGTTCTTGGAAAGTTGACGGTTGACAGTTGACGGTTGACGGGAGAAGAAAGTTGACAGTTATCGGTTGACAGTTGACGGCGACCAATTTGCCGATATTAATGCGATGTTCCAAGTTTAGCATTCGGCGCCGTGCTCGCCGTAGCTTTAGTGAAGGCTGGCTCGATCTTCAGTTTTTATCCGTGTCTTTCTGTATTGGTTTCGATTGTATCGCGTCCGTGATATTTGAATTCAAGAAAAGAGAAAAAATAGATGAACATAGAAAAACAGGAAACTCCCCGGCACATCTCCCGCGGCGTAATTTGCATGATCACGGCATTTCTCTTTGTCGCAGTCTGCAGTGCTCTGGTTAAGGGAGTCTCAGATACCAGGCTTCCTACACCGGTCATTGTCTTCTTCGAGAGTCTGATCCCCCTGACCGCGATAGTTATCTGGCACCTGAGACAGGGGATCCGGAAGTTCAGCCTGGCCACAAAACACCCCGGATTGCAGATCACCCAGGGAGTTGTGGGTTTTCTTACATCATATCTCCTCTACCTGGCAGTCAGGAGTATACCAACCGTCAATGGGGTCCTCCTCAACACTTCGGCACCGCTCTTTATACCGGTCATCTGCTTTTTCTGGTTCAGAACCAGGATCGATCTCAAGCTGATGCTCTCGATCGCGCTCGGCTTTATCGGGATCATTATGATCCTCAAGCCGAGCAGCGCTATCTTCCATCAACCGGCTGATCTGATCGCTCTCCTCTCCGGAGTGGCGGTCGCCTTTGACGACATTATCCTGGGGCGTCTGGAGAGTAGCGGAGAGGAGAGGACAGATGTTACCCTCTTCTATGTCTTCCTGATGACCACCATCATCTCCGGACTGCTGGCCATCCCGGTCTGGCAAACCCCGGCCGGGTCCCAGTGGTTCTATCTCCTGGCGATCGGGTCGGGTTTTCTCGGCATCCAGTTATTCCTGGTTCTCGCGCTCGGTCTGGCCCCGGTGACAACAGTCTCGCCGTTTATGTATTTCGGCGTAATCTTCGCTGGGCTGATCGACTGGATCTTCTGGGATATGATCCCGGATATTTTAACGGTGGCCGGGATTGTCCTGGTGATCGCCGGCGCGATAGGATCAATCCTCCTCCATCCCCGCAAGCACCCCCGCGGGAAAAGATAGCTGTACCGTACAAAAGTAACTCCAACCAGATAATTTACTTATCCCTTCTGAAGCAGATCTTCCGCCGCCAGGACCACCGCGTTGGCGGCGGGCATAAAGGATTGGTACGGCTGTGCGCTGTAACTCAGACTGGAGATGTCCTTGGCGGTAGAATCGAGCTGGATGGCGTAGGTTAAGAGATCGATCCCGGCGGCTACCGGTTCCCCACTCAAAATTTGACCACCGATCTCGTCTTACTGATGAAAAAGGTCTATCTAGTGGGTTCAATTAACCTCCCCCAATTTTTAAAATTCATTTTCGGCGTTAAATGAGCAAAAAGTGTATAAATACTATACACCGTATAAATACTATCTGTTTCCAGGGTGTCGTTGGAGCACTAATCGGATAATTTCATATATATAGACGTAATATGCTTGGGTATAAATAGTTAAGATGATTATAGTTTGCCTGAACAGCTAGATTTGGAATACTACACTGGTGTATGATAAGAAATATTATGGAAAAATATTAGAATATAGCTTGACATACCTGGTTTTATAATCTATATTTTAAAAAAGGAACATACAACTTTAAGGAGGTGACCGGTGATAAAAACAAAGTTTGGACTATTGAGTATGGTTGTGGTTTTTTTCTTTATCTTCTGTTTTGATACCCCGGCTAAGAATGTCATCCGGGTTCCGGCCGACTACCCGACTATCCAGGGGGCGGTTGACGCTGCCGGTGACGGTTACCAGGTACTGGTCTCTCCCGGGGATTACGTGGGCGCGGTTGTCAACAAACGGGTAACCATCCGGGGACTGGGGCAGGCCCGCATCGTTGAGGGTGTTCCCTGGATGCCGGGATCGCCTCTCTCCCGGACCGCGTTCCGGCTGGACATCCTGGCCGGGGGCGACGGGGCATCGATTATACATTTTACCATCGAAGGTAATGATGAGCTATGCTATGGGATCTACAGCCGGGGCGCTGATGATGTTACGGTCAGCCACCTGACGATCAACAACTGCTTCGACGGTATCATAAACTATAATGGTAATGGCTGGCGGATCGTCCACAACCGGATTGAAGGATTCCCCGACGGCGGGGACGGGATCATAATCGGAGAGTATATTGGCCGGGAGGCTAGTAATAACTTGGTCGCTTTTAACAGGGTCGTTGACCCCGAGATCCCGGATAACCGCTATTCGACACCCGGGATTATATTGGCATCCTATTACAATGGAATGGTCAGGGAGAATAAAGTGGTGCACAACCGGATTCGTCTTGGCGGTTACGAACGTGCCTGCGGGGTAGAAATATATGATGGTCCCGGCGGCTACACAGGAGAACTCTCCGTGGTCGATAACAAGATCAGTTACAACGATTTCCGGGGGTGTTCCCGAAGCTTTATCTTCTATCCGGACGAGGATGAGGGCGACGAGTATGACGTGAAGTCGGCTAACGATATCTCCCGCAACCTGGGTGATGACTTCAGCCTTCCCCGGCAGCGCCGACGGGGTTTATAGAAAGTTGACGGTTGAAAAGTTGACAGTTGTCGGTTGACAGTTGACTGTGACCAATTTGCCAATACTAATGCGATGTTCGAAGTTGAGCGCCGTGCCCGCCGTAGCTTTAGCGAAGGCTG
>Ga0222665_1000208_pt1 | contig 39920 bp, 32 predicted proteins | sample AntAcemetagen653_FD_179853 | JGI IMG/M metagenome (GOLD analysis project Ga0222665, IMG submission 179853) | Saline water microbial communities from Ace Lake, Antarctica - #653 | ecosystem: Environmental > Aquatic > Non-marine Saline and Alkaline > Saline | place: Antarctica: Ace Lake...
TATCCGGGGTTGCCCGGACATATTTTTTAAATAAATTGAACAGGTCAAGTTCATCCATGAAATGCTTGACCATCGGCAATACGTCAACTTGTTTGAACCGTGTTTCAAATTGCTTCATAGCGCCTCCTATTTTGCTTGTGTAAGACGTTATAAAACAATTAAAGGGTAAAGTCTAGATTTTTATTTTATAGTTATTTAAGGGTGTTATAAGTATTATTGGCGATAGCGGTATAAATCCTGAAATTAAATTTCACCATGTGCGAAATGTAAGATATGACAGAAGGGGGCCATTTAATCTGAATTCTGACCCCTGAATTCCGACCTCTGAATTCTGACCTCTGAATTAAGTGTTTTCTTCACCGATTCTGCAACATAACGACTCATTCCGGGCAGTGCGCTAAGTTCTTCGACGGTTGCTGCCCGGATTTTTTTAACGCTTTTAAAATGCTTTAAAAGCGTTGCTTTTCTTTTTTTGCCCACTCCCGGAATCGAATCAAGCGCGGAACGGATAAATTGCTTTCCGCGACGCTGACGATGAAATGATATAGCAAACCCATGGGATTTATCCCTTATTCTTTGTAGAAGAAGGAGAGGTTCCCCTCCCCTCCCCAAATTTACCGGATTAACCTGTCCGGGTTTATAGATCTTATCTTGTGTTTCCCCTTTGCTCTCATTCTTCTTCGCAATGCTGATGATTTGAAATGTCTGCTCTATTTTCAACGATTCTATTACCGATACCGCAATATTGAGCTGTCCTTTACCACCGTCCACCATCAGAATGTCCGGATACGGCCTTGATTTTTCGCCGTTACCATACCGTCTTTTCAGGACTTCAGCCATGCAGGAATAATCGTCTTTCGCATCAACAGATTTTATTCTGTACTTTCTAAACAACGATTTGTTCGGCTTACCCTTTTCAAATACAACCATTCCGGCTACAGCCTCTGTGCCGGAGATACTGGAAATGTCAAAACACTCAATTCGCTGGGGTAATTTATCCATTTTCAGTCGTTTCTTAAGCTGAATAAAAATCTCCATGTCTGTGGCGGCCAAAGCCCTAATTTCCTTTAGACGGTTTTCTGCATTCTGGGATGCCAACTTAACCAGACGGAGTTTTTCACCTTTTTTCGGTCCCAGAATACTCACTTTTTTCCCCCGAAGGCTGCTCAAAAGTTCTTCCAACAAAGATGCGTCTTCAAGTTGAGTGGGGATAAGAATCTCTTTGGGAACAAAGGGGGCTTTTTCATAATATTGCCGGATAAATGCTTGGATCATTTCCTCCTGGGTAGACATGATCTCTGAAAAATTGAAATGCCTTGTCCCCAACAAAAATCCACTGCGAACAAAAAGGACTGTAATCATAGAATGTTCATGAGACCCGGCAATGCCTATTGCATCCCGATCCTTAAAATCATTTGTGACCGCCACTTGCTTTTCAATGACTTGTTCAAGTGCAAACATCTTGTCCCTGAGAACTGCCGCCCTTTCATAGTCTTGCTTATTTGCGGCGGATATCATCTTTTTTTTTATCTTTTGAATAAGATCGGGGGTTCTCCCATTTAAAAACAGGATGACCTCTTTTACGATTTCATGGTATCTGTTTTTGTCCACATCAAGACAGCAGGGCGCAAGACATGCTCCCATCTGGTAATTAATGCATGGCCGGGACCGGTTTTTAAAATCTTTTGTTTTACACTTTCGAAGACTGAACGTCTTATGGATTATTTTGAGCGTTTCTCGAACCGCAGCAGAAGATGCAAAGGGACCGAAATAGAGATCCCCGTCTTTTTTTATTTTCCTGACAACGGTAAGATTGGGATAAGGATTTGTTAAGTTCAGGCGCAAACAAGGATACCGTTTATCATCTTTTAATATAACATTATAGCGGGGTCGGTGCCGTTTAATAAGGTTGGATTCAAGAATCAGAGCTTCTTTCTCGGTATCGGTAATAATGGTTTCAAAATTTGATATTTTCTTAACCAGAATTCCTGTTTTTATATCCGGGTGCAAAAGGCCGGTCCGGGATCTTGAAAAGTATGACGCCACTCGCTTTTTCAGGTTTCGGGCTTTACCCACATAAATCACCCGGTCATCGATATCTTTCATAACATAGACACCCGGCCCTGGGGCAACCGTGGACAGTTTGTCCTGAATCCGTGATGCGGGTTGCTTGTTGTTTGATTGCATGAGTTTCTTAGTTGTAAAATCCTTGAATTTTGTGGCAAAAAATTAATTGGCAAACTTTCTCTATCTTGAATAATTGAATATTTTCGATTGAATGTTGAAAATTGAAGGAACTCTAACAATTTATATAAGAAAGATAAAGCGAAGCGATGCAACAAATATTCAATCTTCAATAATCAATAGTCAATCAGGTTCTGGCTCGTCCGGGTTAGGTTACAGTTCAAAAACCATCATCTTTTTTAGCGCTTTAATCTGATCTCGCAGTTCTGAAGCCCTTTCAAAGGCAAGCTCTTTTGCCGCCTGTTTCATTTGTTCTTCCAAATTTTTAATGATGTCATCTACATTTTCTAAAGAATCATATGGGGCCACGGCTTCCGACACCCTGTCTGCCGGTTCATCTTTCCGTTCATACATCTTGGCAAATATTGATGTAATATCTTTTTGTATGCTTTCCGGAATAATTGAATTCTTTTTATTATAAGTTTTTTGAATCTTCCTTCGCCGGTCAGTTTCATCCATGGCATGCTTCATGGACCGTGTCACAACATCGGCATACATGATGACCTGACCCCGAACATTTCTGGAAGCACGGCCGCAGGTCTGTATCAAAGACCTTTTAGAGCGCAGGAAACCCTCCTTGTCTGCATCGAGTATGGCCACAAGGGAAACCTCCGGAATGTCCAGCCCTTCTCGAAGAAGATTAATACCGATAAGCACGTCAAATTTGCCCTTTCTGAGATCGTAGATAATATCCATCCGTTCCATAGTGCCGATATCGGCATGGAGATATCGAACCCTTACTCCCAAATCAGAGTAATATTCCGTAAGATCTTCCGCCATGCGCTTTGTAAGGGTGGTTACCAGGACCCTTTCATTTCTTTTCCGGCGCATCAAAATTTCCTCAAAAAGATCATCGACCTGGTTTTCACCGCTTCTGACATCTATTTGAGGATCAATAAGGCCGGTCGGCCTTACGATCTGCTCCACAAGTTCGTTTTTTGCCCGTTCAATCTCGTAGTCGGAAGGGGTTGCCGATACATAAATCGCCTGTGATGTTTTTGACTCAAATTCATGGAAGGTCAAGGGCCTGTTATCCATAGCCGACGGCAACCTGAAGCCATACTCAACAAGCGTCTCCTTGCGAGATCTGTCCCCTTTATACATTGCTCGAAGCTGGGGCACGGTGATATGACTTTCATCGATAAACACCAAAAAATCATCAGGGAAATAATCCAGGAGGGTCGGCGAAGGGTCTCCGGGCGCCCTCTGTGTTAAATGGCGTGAGTAATTCTCGATACCGTTGCAGTATCCGAGCTCCTGCATCATCTCAAGGTCAAAATCCGTCCGTTCTTGGATTCGCTGTGCTTCAATCAGCTTATTTTCAGCCCTGAAATAATCGATTCGTTCCTTTAATTCGGCAATAATCGTCTTTGTGGATCTTTGAAGAACACTTTTTTTAGTAACATAGTGACTTGCAGGATATATGGTCGTCCGTGTCAAGCGTTTTGTAATAATGCCTCTGAGTGGGTCAATCTCTGAAATACCTTCTATCTCATCCCCGAAAAAATCGATACGGAACGCCCGGTCTTCTTCGTAGGCCGGAAAGATCTCAACCCGGTCGCCCCGTACTCGGAAGACGCCCCTGTGAAAATCCATATCATTCCGCTCGTAATGAATGGCAACCAGATCTGAAATGAGTTTGTCGCGAACCAGTTCCATATCTTTTTCAATATCAACACGCAGATCCTGATAATCTTCAGGAGCGCCGAGTCCGAATATACATGATACACTGGCCACAACAATCACATCCCTTCGAGACAATACCGAGCGCGTTGCAGAATGGCGAAGTTTGTCGATCATCTCGTTGATCGAGGAGTCTTTCTGAATATAGGTGTCACTTGACGGAATATATGCTTCAGGCTGATAGTAGTCATAATAGCTGACGAAATATTCAACCGCATTTTCCGGAAACAGCGTTCTGAACTCATGATAAAGCTGGGCGGCAAGGGTTTTGTTCGGAGCGATGACAAGGGTAGGTTTTTCAACTTTCGCAATGACATTTGCCATAGTAAAGGTTTTTCCGGATCCGGTAACTCCCAGAAGAACATGGTGCTTTTTGCCTGCAAAAATCCTTTTGCTCAAAGCTTTGATTGCGCCGGATTGATCCCCTTTGGGTGTAAAATCTGAAACTAACTTAAAGGAAGGCATTAATTTAGATGTGGTATGTATTTGAATTATATGTTTATTAACTTTTCTATATTTTTTCCCAAATCAATAATTTCAGAACTCCTGACCTGTATACGTAATTTCAACGTGATATGAAGGTTTAGTCGTAATTTCAGATGCAACAATTTGAACATCGAACATCGAACGTTCAACGTCGAACGTCGAATGTGGAAGGCGCTCCTGCCCGCCATCGCGAGCTGTACTCAATGCCCTTCGTCCTTTTGTTGGCTCGCTCAGGCGAGGCGGGCGGGTCGCTTTGTCTTTATTATAAATGGTAGAATACATTATTCGATGTTCAACGTTCGATGTTCAACGTTCATCTTTTATATGCCCTCAAGGTGTGGATTCTTCATTAAAATATGTTGAATCTGAATTTACGATAGGTCAGTAGCCCTGAATTTTAAGCACTTTAGCTCACTTTAGGCATTTTAGGCATTCTTTTAATCATTAATTTTCCAAATGGTTCCTTCGGCTCGATCTTCTAAAATTATGTTCATGTCGGCAAGCTGATTCCTGATCTGATCTGCCTTTGTCCAGTTTTTTGTCTTTCTGGCCTGGTTCCGCTCCGCAATCATTTGATCAATAACCTCAGGATCAATGGATTGTTGTTCAAGAACCCGGGTCTGTTTTCTTTGGAAATAGACTTTGGGGGGTTCCATAAGTATTCCCAATATGCTGCCGATTCTCAGAATGTCGGCATGATCGGATTGGGCGGCTTTCTTTATTTCAGGCGACACGTGATTATTTTCCTGATCCAGCAGGCGATTCATACTTCGAACCGTGTCAAAAAGGATGCCGATGCCACGAGCGGAATTAAAATCATCATCCATTGCCTCTGAAAACCGCTGCCAGCAGTCCCCGGGCACAATATTTTGTTCCGGCTGCACACCAATTTCTTTTTCAATGCGTTCAAGAAGCGCATAGATCTTATCAAGCCCCGTTTTTGCTTCATCCAAGGCCTTGTCCGTGAAATCAATGGGGCTGCGGTAATGATTGGAAAGAAGAAAAAGACGAACCGTTTCAGGATGATAAATTTTTAAAACATCTTTTATCATCAAGAAATTACCCAGTGATTTCGACATTTTTTCCTGATTAATATTTACAAAGCCGTTATGAATCCAGTATTTTACAAACAGTTTCCCCGAAACGCTCTCTGACTGGGCGATTTCATTTTCATGGTGCGGGAAACACAGATCCTTGCCTCCACCGTGGATATCGAAGGTTTCACCCAGATATTCATTGCTCATTGCCGAGCATTCAATATGCCAACCGGGCCTTCCCATGCCCCATGGGCTTTCCCAGGCAGGTTCTCCGGGTTTTGCGGATTTCCATAAAACAAAATCAAAAGGGTTTTGTTTCCTTTCATCAATATCCACTCTTGCCCCGGCCTCCATATCTTCAAGCCTGCGGCCGGATAGTTTTCCATATTCAGTAAATTTTTCAACGGAATAATAGACATCTCCATTTATTCGGTATGCAAAACCTTTTTGTATCAGCTTTTCAACAAACTCTACGATCTGGTTAATGTGCTCGGTGGCTTTTGGCTCGATGGTGGCCCGTTCAACGTTCAGGGCATCCATGTCGTTATAGAATTCCTTGATATATTTTTCAGCAACCACCATGGAATCGATACCGAGCTGATTGGCTTTATTAATAATTTTATCATCAACATCGGTAAAATTTCTGACATATGTGACTTCAAATCCTTTTGCCTTGAGATATCGTGCAATCACATCAAACACCACCACAGACCTTGCGTGCCCGATATGACAGGCATCATATACTGTAGGACCGCACACATACATACGGACCCTGCCCGGTTCTAATGGCTCAAACCGTTCCTTTTTTCCGCCCAATGTATTGAAAACGCGAAGTGCCATAATCCTTTCCTATTTTAATAATTTACTCCGGATAATTATTCGTTTTTTTCAAAGACTGAATGAGAACAACGCACATGGCTCCAATCCCCTCCCCTTTTCCGATCATTCCGAGACCTTCGAAGGTTGTTGCTTTTATATTAACACACTCCGGCTCGATTTCAATTGTTCGGGCAATGTTTTTTTGCATTTCCTCCCTGTATGGGGAAAGTTTTGGAGCATCGGCAAAGATTGTCGAATCCAAATTCTTGATTTTAAACTTCTTGTCGCTGACCAATTTATAGGTTTTGGCAAGAATTTTTAGGCTGGAAATGTCTTTATACTGCGGATCGGTATCCGGAAAATGCATGCCGATATCACCCAGACCCGCGGCTCCCAACAGTGCGTCACACACCGCATGAACAAGCACATCGGCGTCTGAGTGCCCGAGCAGTCCCTTTTCGAATGGAATGGCAACCCCGCCCAGAACAAGCTTCCGCTCTTGAGTCAGCCGATGAACATCATATCCTATGCCCATGCGCATGGCAATCTCCGCATTCCAACATCTCAGCTTTTATATAACTTATTGAAATTCCAAATAACAAATCCCAAACAAAAAACAATCGTTTTAAACCGGTTTGGAATTTGCAATTTGGAATTTGAGATTTATTTGTAATTTGGTGCTTGGGATTTGTGATTTAAGACACCAAACTCCAAGGCAGAGTCGGAGAACTCTGACCTGGCTCTCCGAGGCGTAGGCTCTACGAGCCGAAGGCCCAAAGGACCAGGTTTTTCAGGACAAAATAAATCATTATTCCAGTATTCCAACATTCCAGTTGTATCTATCTATACCCCATATAATTTCTTGACGCAATACCGATCCATATCTATATCGGGTGGTATAAGCACTTAATTGAATTTTGAGTCATTTTATTTAAAGAGTTGCGGGAAAAAGTCATGTCTATCCAAATGCTTGCCCAAGAACTTTACCGGCTTTTGCAAGAAGTCGAAAAAATCGAAAAGAAGCTCGAGAATGCTCCTCCGGAGAAAAAAGAAGAAATCAAAGATAAACTTCGTAAAATAAGAGCCGAACGAAATCGAATACGTGCCGCTCTTGATGGCAGAATAGGCCGTCAATCAAAACATCACATATCTTAAGGTTTCAGGTGTCAGGAATGATGAACAAGGGCGCTGGCACCTGAAACCTTACACCCGAAACCAGGCACACGGGAAAGAATCTGGTAGGAGGTAGCCGTATAGGCTACCCCCTCCCTACAGAACGGCTCGTACCGGCCAGGTAAGCCGCTCCTCGATTAGCGACTGAATGTTAATTCAAGAGATTGTTGTTTCTGAGTAAAATCATGTAGAAAGATCATTCCCTGCCTTCTAAACCATTGGAGGTTCATAACAAACCGAACCTCTTTTCGCATTACTGATTGCCATCTGTTCATCTTGACCCAGACCCGGCGGGCTTCGTGGGGTTTATAACCGGCCTGTATCATCATTCTCTGGAATTTCCGTGGGTTCTTCCACTTCTTCAGTTGGACGGATCTGAGACGGCTGCGTATCCAACCGTCAAGATCCCTGAATAGCATGCGGAACTCCTGAATACGAAAATAACCGACCCAACCCCTTAAATACACGCTCAGTTCTTGGATAGCCTGGTACATGGACAATGGATTATTTCGGCGGGTTAATTCCCTGATCTTGGCCTTAAATTTAAGACGGGCTTTGTTGCTCACCCTGATCTTTTCCCGCAGAATTTGGAATCCAAGAAAAGGAACATCCTTGACCAGTGCCACCTGGCTTTTCTCCTTATTTACAGGAAGATGTAGATTGTTCTCCAGGTGACCGGCAATTCCTTCCATTACCCGATTTGCAGCTCTTTCCGACTTTAGTAAAATCAGAAAGTCGTCTGCCCAGCGACAATACCGATGACCTCTTTTCTCCAATTCCTGATCCAACTCGTTCAAGACGATATTGGACAACATCGGTGAGAGCGGAGACCCTTGAGGGCAACCCTTGGTCGTCTTCTCAAATTTTCCATCAACCATTATGCCGGCCTTTAACGCTCTTGCAATCAACGTTACAAGCCGCTCGTCCACTATCTTCCTGCGTACGAGTTTTAAAACAAGGTTGTGGGGAATCTCATCAAAGAACTTTGCCAGGTCAATCGATGCACACCATTCATAGCCCTCTTTAACAATCGTTTGGACATGATAGATGGCCTGACGCTGACTGTGACCTCTGCGGAACCCATAATTAGACTTCGTGAAATCTGGATCAAATATCTCTTGAAATACCAGATTAATGCTCTGGCTGACCACTCGATCCATCACTACGGGTATGCCTAACTTCCGCATCTTTGAATCACCTTCTTTGGGTATCAAGACCCTTCGAGCAGGTTTGAAACGGTAGGTTCCTGCTTTGAGCTTCTCGTGAGCAAGTGCTAAAAGCTCATCCTTGCGTTGCTCAAACGTTTCCACCGTCATTTGGTCTATTCCCGCTGCCCCGGCATTCTGTCTTACCTGTTGCCATGCCTTTCGCAGTCGTCTTGGTTCATAAACCTGTTTCATCACTTTTACATGTTTCACTTGCTTGTCTCCGTGACGCTTCTCCATATCAAAGATTACCGGGTTACGCGCAGTCCTCTGGACTGGGAACCGGATGCCTGATTGACCGTCCAGACCTCAATCTGGCCGGTGGCCTTAATAGCGCTCGCGCATCCCCCTTTCGGTTTTCTGGTCCCTTCGTAGGTCGTCGTAACACTAAGTCGGTTCCTTAATGGTGTCACCATCGCTTCTCGTCCACGGCTTCCCACATCCCCATGACGATTATGGAAATGCCCAGGCTTGGTAGCGTACCGTATCGGTATAGGGTAGAAGAAATCGTCCCATCGTCTTGGCGACAGGTTCTCCGGCCTATACATTCTTACAATACCCATACCTTCCAGGTCTTCAGGGTTTTATCCTCCACTCTGTTACCAGGCTTCTTTGGCCCTGAGTCATCAGTAATACCCGTGAATCTGCCACCCTCTGTGCCCTGCCCCGCTTCGGGTTCGCCTATTCGGTTCGGTTTTATGGTGTCCATAGCAACAATAGATACCATCACAGGAGGGCTTCCCTGGGTAAGGCGCACATCCTCCCCATATCCCGTCCAACTTCACTTCGGTTCGGTTCTCCGGATATCAGGCCTCGCTCAATCACGCCTGCTCGACCTCCTCCCCGCTGCCATATAGTTGGTTCGCTGTTCGCTACGTACATGGGTTCTGCCTCATGCTTCCTCCGGACGCCCCATTTCTGGAAACTGCCCTTGCCTTGTTGGCGTTGCCCTTCCGTCCGGTAACGGCGGGCGTTTTATGACTTCCGGCTAACACCGGAAGCTCGGATTGTGCGTCATGCCAGGCGCACGTAAAGATCCTGGCCCAGAGGACCAGGTTTTTCAGGGCAAAGTCAGTGACCTCCGGCAAAGACGGAGGCTTGAATTGTGAACCGCTCAAAGCGGTCATAAAACCATGGGCCACCTAAAGGTGGCAAATTTCAGCACAGATTCCGATGATCTGGTTCTCTATCAGTTTTATTCTACTTTTGTATGTGTCAATTTAAGCACTTGATGTTTGCAATTTCATGCTGTGTGGCCTGATCTTTAGTAATATTTCGTCCAAAGTCTCTTTCTCTGTTAGCCTTCACGAGGTAACATTTGGGAAACTTTCGAATATTCCCGGAATTGTCAAACTCTGGGAGTCTCCCCGGCAAAGCCGGGGGTTTACCCATGATTAAATAAAGTGGGGTTATGCAAATGGTAAAGAGGGCCCTTATTGAGGTGTAAAGTAGTCCCAAACCCGGGTCGCTTTAAATCTTACGTCCCGGGTCCGGGGTAAAGAGTTATTTCTGCATGGCCTTGTTGAAAATGGCTTCTGTTTTATTCGCCATATCTTCCGCCTTTTGCGCGGAGGCTGCCGCATCATCGGCCGCTTTTTCGGATCGGTCTGCGGCGTCTTCAGCGCGCTGAGCACCTGCATCAACCTTCTGTGCACAATCCTGGGCTAACGCCTTTGCATCCTGGGCCTCTTGAAGGGCCTGCTGAACCTGATCTTCCAACATCTTCACCTGTTGGGTAGTGGCACAGCTCATGAAGGTAACCGCCAAAATTATTGAAAATGCCACACACAGCAAAACACGTCCATATTTCCGCATAATCATATTTTCCTCCTCTGATTCCTCGTGTATTAAATAGACAACATATCGTTATATCGTCAGGAGTCTGACGCTTCCATAGCGATTGAGACATCACCTCCTTTCTTCAGGCAACCCACACGAACCGGGACTCCGTTTTGTTTTTGCAGGGCATTTTTCACAGCCCCAAACGAGATGCTGCTCCAAAGGCACATCTCTTTCAATCGACACCTGATGTGCGCCTCCATATCCGGTATCCTTTGGTAAATATCCGGATGAACCTCCATAAATATGTTCCCGTCCTGAACCCCGATTTTCACCGGCTCATAAATAATTTCAAAGGGAGTGCCCACACAAACCTCTTCGAAAAAGAGGGCGATATGTTCAGGGTACAGACGGATGCATCCATGACTGACGAGCCGCCCGATTCCCCAAGGAATATTGGTCCCATGAATACCATATCCGTCAAGTGACAGTCCCACCCAGTATTTCCCCAAAGGGTTATCCGGTCCCGGAGGAACCGATATAAATCCGTATTTTGGTCTGAGTGACTCCGGGACCACCCATACAGGGTTAACCTTGCGATCCGTAATCTTCCCGGTGGCCACGGGTGTTTCCCAGCCAAGATTTCCGATACCGATTGGAAATGTTGTCACCATGCCGGTTTTCGGAAGAAAGTGATACAGCCTCAATTCCGGCAGATTAATCACAACCCCGTGGTGCCGGGTCGGTGGCAAGATCCATTGGGTGGGGATGTCAATGTAACGTCCGGAATCGGGAATCCAAGGATCCATTCCCGGATATAGCAACTGGATTTCGTTAAAGCCCAGATCGAAATTCCTCGCAATGTCCAAAATTGTTTCTTTGGGAGCGATGGTGTGGTGCCGTATACATCCTACAACTGATTTGCCCGGACCATATGAATAACCGCCAGCAATTCCCGTTGGGCAGCCCATAGCCGTGAAAATACTTAACGCTAAAATAACTATCTTAACCATATGGATAAACACCATCAATAATCTTCAATTCGGTCAGCAACTGTAATTATTAACATGTTACCATGGATTTAACAATCCAAAAATATCTTTTGACTAACTATGCCCGTGTTGATCTGAAAAGAGCATTTTTTGAAAACAACCCTACCAAGAAATGCCAATTTTAATTCAAGAGATGTTTTTGCCAAATTTAACAGGCGAATAAATAGCCATATTGGTTATTATAAGTTATTATATGTTAATATAATAACTTTCTATATTTTTAACTTGACAATATTAACCCTAAAGCTTAAACGATGCCCCGTATTAACTGATTTAACTGAAGAAGTTGTAAACTTGTTTCTGAAAATTTCTCTTTTCGGATCACTTGCTTGTGCTGGATTTTGCAAGCGTCGAGTTTGCCGCATTTAGTTATTAATACCAGGCAAACGCCCTTATTTTGGATAACTTTTCAAAAAATCTTGTGAAATAAATGATGATGTTGGCCCGGCTCAATAATTTATCGAGAAGTTACTACGTTGGAAGTTTATCGTAGCCATGAAACATCTGATTATAGTCGGCTACTCAGCCAGTTATTTCTTTTATTCAGTAACATTGATCACCTACCTTTTAAGGTGGAGGAATCTGTGGCAGTATCTGTCCATTATCGCCGTGACGGTCAATTTTCTTGTTTTGCTGCTCATCGCAATTTCATCCGGACATTTCCCCTTTTTTAATGTCTTTGAATGTCTTTTATTTGTCACTTTCATCTTAGGAGGACTCGGGCTTCTCTACAGCCAAACTGAAAAACACAGACTCGATGTAAGAAGCTGGGTATGGATTGAAATTCTTTTTCTCTTGACAATAGTGCTCTTCTTTCCCAAAGAGCCGTCTCTTTATCGATCCAATCAGACATTTCTTTGGGTTGTCCTGTTTCACGGTTTCAGAGAGCTCGCTCTCGCAACCGTTCTTTTCTCAGCTGCTCATTTCATCCGTTTCCGCTTGGAACGCCGACGCAAATCACTCAGGAATCATATTCTCCTTAGGGGTAAGAACTTCCTGCTTTTGAGTACGGTGTTTTTTCTCTGTTCGGAATACTCCGGAATGATCTGGTGCCAAACGGGCTGGGGGGATTTCTGGCACTGGAGCACAACCTTTTTCCAGTCAACCGTAATTATTCTCTGTTTGATGTTCGCCTTTCACATACCCGGCAAAAATCATCGATCAGATGACATCAGATCCGTGATCGGCGCTGTTACCGCCCTGGTGATGCTGACAATTCAGGTAACCAAAGGATTGTCATGAAAAAGATCTCCGAACAGCTCGCTTCTCTGTATGTTACGACGATCATCCTGGTTGTCTTAATCCTCTGGTTCGCCTGGGGAATTCTGCTTGCCCAATCAAACACACTATCACATGAATTTGATGTGATGAACAGCACCCTGGCTCCTGCATGGTTTTCACGGACCCAAGGACTTTCCCTGTTGATGAAACTCTGGTTTGTGGGCCTTTGTGTGGAAATGGCCGTTCTTGCTATCAACCTGGTCTTTTGTTCATGGGTTAAGATCTTAAAAATCATACGCATCAAATTGATCATGAACAAGCTGGTCATGCTGATCATACATATCGTCTTTGGTGTGGTGGCATTGGGCCACTTCGGGAGCTTCTTTCTCGGCTATCGATATGAAAACGTAACGCTTCAACAGGGCCAATCCTTTGTTCTCAATGATGGCTACATCCTGAGCGTCAAAGACGTTCATTTTGTAGACAATCCCCTGGTGCTTGAAAAGTCACCCAAAGAATTGAGCCCTGAAGACTACCACCATGGAGACAACTTTTCAGAAGTAGCGCTGAGCCGGAAAGGAAAGCAACTCACCAGCGGTCGTATATATTTTTTGAGGCCCCTTATATACAAAAATATTCAGGTGACCCTGAAACGATTTACGCCGCCCAAAGGCAAAACCGGCGGTAATCCTGCGTTACAAAAACCGGGAGTTAAGCTGGTGGTCAGCAAGAATCCCGTCAAGTGCCTTGTTTTTTTTCTTTTCCCGGTAATGATTGTCGGGATCGGGGTCTATATGATCATGACATGGCGGCAGCCAAAGAACAAGAATGTAACACAGCAAACCCGAATGTAAATAAATATGACAGTTAAGACTAATTTTTTAAAAGGAGGAAAAAGAAAAATGAAGGCTCGTAAGGTTTTTGGTTTTTGGTTGTGTGTGTTTGTTTTGCCATTCCTTTTTGCAACGGTTTGTGCGGCTGAGGATAAGGCTCCTGTTGTCAAGGATTTTGAAGTTTATACTCTCGGTGAAATCGTGGTTAAAGGTGAAAGATCGGCGGTCAGAGACACCGCAATCACCACGGAAGTCACCCCTGAGGATTTTGAGGCCACCAACGCATTCAGCGTTTCTGAAGCTCTGACCTATACCCCGGGGGTTGTGGTCAGTACGGGAACAAAGAATCAGGCAAATATCTCAGTCCACGGCTTTGATCAAAAGAGAATATTGACACTGATTGACGGGGTTCCTTACTATGAAACGAATTATGGCAGTTTGGACTTGAACCAGATTTCTCTTGACAGCGTTGCGAGGATCGATGTGGTGAAAGGCACGGCATCCGCTCTGTATGGAGCCAACGCTTTGGGCGGCGTCATCAATATTATCACGAAAAAGCCCACTGAAAAACCTTCATTTTCAGCAAATGTTGAATATGGCATGGACGGCTTAGAGGACCCTTACAAATTTGCCCTGTCCCACGGCATGAAGCAAGGCATCTTTAGCTATTATCTGAGTTATTCACACAAGGAATGGGATTCCTGGGAGTTGTCGGATGATTTTGAGTCACAGGTAGGTACTATGAGAAAAATTCCAGGTGGTTCAACTTCCGCTACCATTGAGGATGGGGGTGATCGTGGTAATTCCGACTACGAGACCGACAATTTCTGGGCAAAGGTGGGATTTGAGCCATCGGAGGATACGGAAGTCTATGCGAATTTGCATTATGTAACTACAGAAAAAGGCATTCCGCCGAGTATCGATTCGGTTCGAGTGTTCTACGGCGACTACTTTTCCAGTCTCTTCAGATGGGACAAATATGAAGACTATGGCATTGATTTGAGCGGGAAGCACCGGTTCACGGACAAATGGAGCATGAAGGGCACTCTGTTCTACCACAATCACAAGGATGATCTTGCTTCCTATGATGACTTGGCTTATACAAACCGTATCGGCTTGAGCAACTACGAGGATTATATTGTCGGCGGAATGGTAACGACGGAATTCAGGCCGGTGGACTGGGATAAAGTAAGGGTTGCGATTAACTACAGAGGAGACTCCCATGAACAAAGGGCGGATGAGTCTCTGCCCTTCGCAGAAAGCTTTGCTTACACGGGTTCGCTGGGTCTTGAAAATGAGTCTTCCTTTATAAACAATCGTCTATCCATCGTTGTGGGCGCAAGCTATGATTGGTATGATACGGACAAAGCAGAATCAGATCCGGATAACGACGGGAATATTATAAAATCTGATACCCCCGATACCATGAATGAATTCAATCCCATGGTGGGTATCACTTATAGAGCAAATGAGGCGATTCGGGTATTTGCATCGGTAGCCCGCAAGACGCGCTTCCCCACCCTCAGCGAAATGTTCACCGACACTCCCAATCTTGATCTTGATGCTGAAACGAGCATTAATTATGTCGCCGGCATTTCATTGACTCATGAAGATATTATAGAACTTACAGTGTCGCCTTTTTACTACGATATTTCAGATTATATCACCAGAGATGTCCAGGATAATCCTGACAGTCAATATTTTAATTATCAGGATATTAAGATTACCGGTTTGGAACTCAATTTTCTGGTGAGACCCATAGAAAATTTACTGATCAAGGCAGACTTCACTTACACTGACGCTGAAAATAAAAGTTCAAACCGGGTGACGGATAAAGTTGAATTTATACCAAAATATAAAGCGAGCCTCGGATTGCAGTATGTCATTCCAACTCTTAAAACCAAAATTAACTGCACAATGCTCCACGTGGGAAAGTCTTATGATCAGGTACCCACATTCAGGTACCCCAATGTTCCTGAAGAACAAACCGAGGGCTATACATTCCTTAACGCCAAGATCACTCAGCCCATTATGGATCACCTGGATGCCTATGTGGCGGTGAATAATATTTTTGACAAAGATCGTGAGCCAGAAAAATATTTCCCGGCTCCCGGGAGAACAATATGGTTGGGAGCCTCTTATAAATATTAATAGATTAGTGCCCGAACGAAAACTAGGATTTTTCGTTAAGATCAAGGAAGATGAAAATTTTAACCACAGGAATACTGGTAGTATTTCGAGGATTAAAATTTGAGTCTGACGCAGATATTGGCGGAAAAGACAGTTTTCGTTCAGGCACTAGATTAAGTTGAAGGGAGCGGTCCTGAGCCCGGCCTGAACTTTCTGGCTGGATTTAGAATTTAGAATAAGGTATCAGTAAGATACGATTAAGGAGCATAACATGAAAAATAAATTTACGGTTTTTATTGCTTTGGCAGTTTTATGCATGGTCTGCCGGCCCTGCTCAGCTTCTCCGTCAACACTTGCCATAACCGGTTTGGTCAGACAGCCTTTAAATCTGACCCGACAAGATCTTAACGGTTTTGACGCCATTCGGGTACAGCTCAATGAAGTCATGTCGGACGGCAGTTTTCAGGGGGTTTTTCATTACTCAGGCGTTCCGTTGAAGTCGCTTCTTGAGTTGGCCGGTGTGGAAAAGAAAGAGACCGCCTTTGGGAAAAAGGTGGATCTGGCCATCCTGGTGCGCAACAAAAAGGGTATGCAGGTGGCACTTTCGTGGGGAGAGGTGTTTTATAGAAACCCGGGCGGGATCATTATTGCCACGTCTGCTTCACCCATTATGCCCCATAAAGATTGCAGGCGCTGCCACAGTCCGGAGGTCTATAAATCCCGGTTGGACCAATTTCAACGGAAAATCGGGTTTCCCAAACTCGTTATAAGCAGTGATACCTATGCAGATCGCTCCCTGGAAGAAATTACATCCATAGAAGTTCTGGATTTGCGCCCCAAAATACCGGCAAAAAAACTAAAAAAACTTTATGCTTCCGAATTCACCATTACCGGTGCCGTGGAAAAAGTTCAAACTGTGCAGGACTTGGGCGCTTATCCCAGAAGAGAGATAACGGTCATGCATTTGGGAGAGGGCAAAGGGTATCACGGATTCGATAGCTTTTCGGGGGCGCCTTTCAAGGCGATTCTTGACAAGGCGGGCATAGCGCCTGATTTGAGCAAAATATTTCTGGTTTCAGCCCCTGACGGTTACCGGAGCCTTTTTTCTTATGGTGAGATCTTCCTCAACACTGCGGGAGACCGCATGACCCTGGCAGACAGACTCAATGGTCAACCCGTTAAAAACGGAGGGAAGTTCATTTTGGTCCTGCCGGACGACCTCATGTCCGACCGGGGAGTAAAGGCCATACAAAAGATCGAGGTGATCTCTTTACGTAAAAAAAGTAAATGAGCAAGGAGGTTTGATTTTGCGGTATTTGGCTCAAAAGCCTATCATTCTTGGCAGCCGGGTTTGCTGCAGTTACTCGTTCAGTGAGCCACTGTTAAAGACATCTTAACCCTAACGTTAATGCGGTTACCTGTCGGGTTTAATTTCATCAAATCCGGGTCTTACAAAGGCTCTGGCATCAGGAAATTCGTTTTCGGTTCTTTTGCGAAGCCGTTCAAGGTGAGTAATAATACCGATAATATTTTTTTTCTGATCTGAGAAATATTTCAAAATTTTACCCCATGCGCTGATGGAACGATCCATGCCGATCAGTGCAACTTTTGTTGAGCCATCCGAATCTTTGGGAAAATTATTCAATATTTCAAAATATTCGTCTTGAACGCTGTGAAGCGCCCTTTTGAGTTTTACGTAAATCTGGTGCTGATACCACCGGATCACCTCTATGGAGTCAATCACCGTCACCGTATCTTCCGGTGGCGGAGATTGAATTTCATAGAGACCTGGATGGGTATGGATTTGGCCTTCATTGTGTTCAAATAAATATGCATTTAAGTCAAACCAGTCATCAACCAGGGTAATATATGCTTTTGACATGTGAATCAGAATGTGCACCACATTTTTTTCATCAAATCGCCGCTGAAATTTTTCATCCTCTTCCATATCAAGAGAATCAAGATCGATCCCCTGTTCTTCCGCCATTTCTTTCAACATATTTAAGGTTTCATGAAGCGTTTCGCCCAGTTTCTTCCAGAACGCCTCGTTGGTTATATCAACCGATTCAAGATCGCCGAATTTTTCTTCACTCATTTCAAAGTTCAAACAGCGAGAAGTAAAGGAACAGCGTTCACACCACCGATCGCAGTAATTATAAATACCCGGTATGTACTTTGAATTATCACTATTTTTTTCGAAAAGCGTCATTTTTCAAATAGTTAGAGTCTTACTCTTCTTTAGTAACAAAGACAAATAATAAAAATGCTCATCCAAGAATTCCATATACCAAAACTCCGGCTCGAGGTCAATTTATTCCTGCTGCATATGTCCTAAATTTCACAAAAAACCAAAAAATTAATAAGACTTGAATTTGTTTTTACCCTAAATTAGCGAAAGTCAAGGATGCCCCAGATTCGAGGCATCAAGGGCGAAGCCGTAGTCGTCTACTGCGAGCCCTTGATAACGAAGAAGATGGGGTGGCATCGGCTTTTCTGAAAGGTAAACAAAATGGGATTTTTTTAATGGATTTATATCTCATTTATAGAAGCGTTATGAAAATACATCTGAATCTACTAAAATGTATAATAAATGAAACACATAAAATATTTCTCCCATTTTGTTTACGATCATGTAAGGGTTTATTTGATGTGGGTCGGATTTGATGCCGGTGGGATCAGAGATGAAAAATATCTTTTTTTTGAATTGGTTCCATACAATACCTCCGGAGAAATCTCTTTGTCGTTAAGCGCAATATTCAACCGACGGTCCCTTCCATATATATCCTCTCTAAAGTTGATAATGCCGTCGTTATCAACCCAGGCTGTCCAGTAAAGAATATGAATATTTATTGGGTGTGACAGTAGTATAGTTTTGTTTTTTTTGCTGTTGACCGCAGCGATTAATTTCTCGAGATTCCATTTTGGATGATCTCGTAAAAGGTAATCGGCAAGTTGTATGGGTTTTTCAATGCGAATGCATCCGGAGCTAAAGGTTCGTTTTGTCATATTAAATAGGTTGCGAGACGGAGTGTCGTGTAAATATATGCTGAACTTGTTTGGAAACATAAATTTTACTCGCCCCAGGGCATTTGAGTTTGACGGATCCTGGCGAAACCTATAGGTAAAGTTTCTTTTCGTAATTTGAGACCAGTCAATAGATTCAGGGGGCAACTCCCTTGCATTTTCTTCCCAATTTTCAAAAATCCTGATGTTATTATTAGGCAAGTAGTTAGGGTCTTTTTTGATAGAGGGTATGATGTCATTTAAGGCAATTTTGAAGGGAATATTCCAATAGGGATTCAATTCAAGATGTCTTATTTTTTGTGACAAAACAGGAGTGGGTCTCTTTCTTTTTCCGACTATCGCCCGGATCGATTCTGTTGTTTTCTCATTTTCAATAATATTGAGTTTGAAATCTGCCGTGTTAACCATGACATGGCGTTCCCCTAAGTCTTGAGGAAGCCAACGCCATCGTTCCATATTCAACCTGATTTGTGTGATACGATCTTCCACCGGAACATTTAGTGCTGCGAGTGTTTTTGAACCCACAACGCCATCAACCTCAAGCCCGTGTCTCGCCTGAAACCTTCTGACTCCGTCTTCCAAAACGTCATCAAAATAGTGGGGATTACTGTGGGTTGATTCCGGCAGATCGCCTGAAATGATTAGGCGTGATCTTAAAACGGAAATCCATGTTCCCTGATCGCCTTTCTGCATTTTTCTCCTGGCAGGAACTTCAGGCCAGCAACCGGATTTTTTTATATTTGAGTATGTTGATAGTGCCCCCCTTAATCTTAGATATCCGGGATGGTGTGGCTGCAACGCATCAACGAATCCTTCCAGACTGTCATCAGACAGTATGGTTTGAAAAATCTTTGTCAGATTTTTTTTTGGCTTTTTTATGTGCCAGTTAAAATTATTTGAATAAGGATCCACGATTCCTTCTGAGAGATGAAATCCAAATGAAAAAAAAGTATCGGTTAAAAGTAAATCAAGTTCCGCCAATTTTTCAGATTCATGCGTATCTTTGGCTTTGCTGAGTTTAATATCGGTCAGCAAGGTCATAATATCTTCCCGATGATACGCTTCGGAACTGAGTCCCTCAGATTTGCCTCAATAATAGTATCTATGAAAACCGTTGCGTTAGTGTTCACCCCCCCTTTCGTCACGCATACCGGCTTAAATTCACGATGAACATAAAAATCGAAAGTTAATTCCGGATTGAATAATAAGCGTGTTTTAGAATCTATTTTATTTTTGATCTTCAGAGAGGTCAGCCGGGATATTAAACCCTCGCGCACCCTAACTGTAATATTTTCGACAGTTCCGTTCTCTATATTTTGCGTAGGGATAGTTATCCGGTTATGATTAAAATTGTCGATGAATCCGTAGGAGTGGTTAAACTTAATCAATGAAGGAGAACGGTGAATCATGCTGTTGTGCGCAATATGAATAGGAGCATCGAGTTCATTTTTATCAAATGGAAGCCAACAGCCGCTTAAAGAATAGGTTTCCACCGAATCATTTAAATTCAGGGTATAACCATGTCCGGATAACAGCAACATGCTTCCCAACAAAATTGATAAAATTACCAATCGCCTCATTTTTTTCTCGTCTAAATACATTTTATATAAATAGCAGCAAATACAATGCCAGAATATAAATGAGATAAATAATGTTCTTAACCGATTGATTTAAATACTTATTGATTATGGATAATAAATGAGTGGAAGTGTGAACTAATTGAAATTATGAAATAAACTACATAGTTTTTAGGTAATGAGGGTAATAGGTTGGAAACTTAATTCACTTACAAGTGTACTTCTGGATAAAAAAGCTCAGCAGTAATTTCTGTGGATGATTCAATTTCCCAAATTTCATACTCAATTGCCTCATTGGCGTTGGATTCAAAGAAACTGTGTTATCTAATTCACAATCCAGGACAGCTCTAACCGGTAATTTTTTCATATAAAAATCATCAACGGTCGAAAATATTTCAACCTCAAGCGATTCTTTTGTTTGCTTACCATCCTCCATAAATTCAAAGGCAAGCCCACCCTCACTGATATTTTTGATTTGACCCAGTTTGTTATAATCAGGTCTTGCAACAGCCAATGCACCTGCCTTGGCCTGGAATCGCTTGTGTTTCCTTCTCTCGATTAAACCTTCTTTGTTTTTCATGATCCGTGTCCAGCTCGTCTATTTAGTGCCCGAACGAAAACTATGATTTTTCGTTAAGATCAAGCCTCCGGCCCGTAGGGCCTACGCCCCAGAGGGGAAGACGAAAATTTTAACCACAGGAATACTGGTAGTATTTCGAGGATTAAAATTTAAGTCTGACGCAGATATTGGCGAAAAAGACGGTTTTCGTTTAGGCACTATTTATATTATCTTGCTTAATTTCTTACCCATTCATCTTATACCGTGTAAATATGCATCTTGTCAATCGGTCAAAAGTATGATTTTTTCATTTTTTTCTAGTACTTTAGTATTAGATGAAGCGGGAGGTGTTATATGATCTTTCATACCATAGAACTGGGATGATTAAAATTGCCCATAATATGGCTTTAAAAAATATTCCATATTTATTCCTTCCCGTATGCCTGGTTTCAGGTGTCAGGTTTCAGGTGCCAGCGCCTCTGGTCATCATTCCTGACACCTGACACCTGAAACCTTAAGATATGGAACAAAAATGGGATTAAAATTCCATCTGTATATACGGCGATTTTCACCACCCCAACATAGAACTATATTTTTAATATTCGCATCTCGAAAATGTTCCGGTCTCCATTTTTTAAAAGAAAATTCCAAGGCGTTCCAAAGCTTTTTCCACCGTCTCCTCTTGGGTAATTAAATTATCTACGCCTGCGTTTGAGAATACATAATAGGGTCCTTTACCCTCGAAACTCTGTTTAGTAATAACCACGTCGACCAAATGTTTGTTCAAGGATTCCGCAACCAAAATACCTTTTCCGTGCTCTACTTGAGTAAAGGGATTTGCAATGACTTTCTGCTCAATTGCTTTTTTATCTTTTATTCTGACAGTGATAAGCCCGAAATAAGGAGCCTCTCCAAAGTGACGGGAAATTCGCTGCTGGTTTGCGTATTGCAACGGCACGGCGTAAATAAAGTTTTCTTTTTTGCTCGGTTCATAGTGAATAAGCACGCGGTCCACATATTTTATTTGACTTTTTATATTTGTCTCGATTCGATTGGCGATAAAATGCGCTCTGTCCAAGTCATGGGTTTTCAATAAAATATCTGCTTCTATAAACTTGTAGCGCCCCGAATTTCGACCCATGAGATGTTTTACTTTCATCACTTGAGGTTCGGCAAGTATCAGCTTTTCAGCAATGCTCAGGGTCTTGTAGTCCAAAGACGCATCCAGCAGTACACGGATGCCGTCGATCATGATTTTACCGCCGCTCCAGGCAATGATGACCACGATAATGAACGCGGAGATTCTGTCCAGGTTGACGCCTGCAAAGCTTGATAATAGTACGATTAACACCATGGCACTGGCAAACATATCCACGCCGATATGTTTGGCATCCGCGATTAAACTCGGCGAGTTAATGGCGATGCCGACTCGGGTTGCATATCGTGAATATCCGAAAGTAATGACGATGATGCACAGCACGCTTGCAATGGTAATCCATATGTTTTGCAACTGGACCGTCTCCCCTTTTGTGGCTTCCACAACAATTTCATAACCGGCGTAAAAGATCGCAAGCGCAACCATGCAAGATACCAGGTTCTCAACCTTGTAAAGTCCGTAGGGGAATGATTTTGTTTTGCGTTTGGCGATAATCAGTCCGACAAATACCGTAGAAGAGGCCACAACGTCGGATAGAGAATGAAACGCATCGGCCTTTAATGCCATGCTGCCTGAAAGACTGGAAAAAATATATTTTATTCCAAACAGAAGCAGATTTATTCCAATAGCGAAAAGAGCAACTTTTTCACCTTTGTCCATCACTTCTTCCCTGATCTTCACAATTTATACCGTGCATGAAAAAGAGGATACCGGCAATGAAACACAAACAGTATACGATTTCGTTGCTGATAATTCATTCCGCTTTATTTAAGGGTTTTAAGGAAAAACTCCCCACCCCTCAATTATTTTACTGTTGAAAACTCGCCGGTACTCATGTTGACCTTGAGTGCGGTCTTGAACTGGTGTTTTGCTCTGAAGCTGTCGCGCCCGGAACCATAGGCCAGCAGCACGGTATTATCCTTGTCTTTCCATATGGGACGATCCTTGGGACCTTCTGAATTCAAAGGAATGGAAAATTTAATCTCCGTAATGCCGTTCTCTTCTTTGCCGGCAATGTCGGCGATTTTCATTTGACCGCCCAATTTGGTGTCTTTTTCATGTTGGCGCTCGGTGGTTCCGTAATGATCGGCAACGTTGACGTTACCCTCTTTCACATATCCGATGATAAAATTAGCGTCTTTCATCCGTGTGCTCGGATTAAAACCAATCCCCACCCATCCCTCTGTTTTTGCGGCCAGTCGAATGTGAATGGTTTCATTCGCCAGTTTCCACTCGAACACAATATTTTCAACAGTAATCTTGTGATCGTATGCATTTGAACCGGCAAGGCACAACCCCGCACTCAAAATAACCCATAGAAGAACGATACTCGTTAACAATTTGTTTTTCATTTTTTTCTCCCATCCTGTTATCCGTTACCGTTAAAATTAATATATTTTACCCATTGCGTTTCATATAGCAAAGCATCCGGCGCTGTTTTCACGGGTTTTAAAAAATATAAACCTTTTCGCGCCGCCGCACCCGCTCTTGCCTGGCCTTATCCGTATTGAAGTTCTCCGCCGATGAATCCTATGCCCAAGGCAATAGCAAAACAGATGACATAAAGGATCAATTTCTGTTTAATATCAACTCGCTTATTCTTTCCATAAAAAAAGGTGATACCCAGCATAATCGTCAACATCACTGCCAGGATGATTTTCGTCAAAATCAAACCATTCCATTCCCCATCGAATTTATATTGCCAGTCCATGTATCCCAGCATCATGGTAGGCAAAACAAAGATAAGCGCCAGTGTATAGCAATAATGCGTTGCTATGGCCAAGTCATCCTTTTTCATCACCGCGGAACCCACAGCAAATAAAAACCCGCCGATGATCATTCCCATTGGAATATGGGTCATGGCGGGATGCAACGGATGGCTGAAACCGATCTTTGCCAACGTCTGGTAAACGAGCTCAATCATTGTTGTGTTCCTTTTTTTCATATTTGGAATTAAGATGTGTTAAGCGGGCAGCCATATTATTTATTATAAACAGTGTTTGAAAAATTATCAAGCCGATCGTCGGATAGAGACTGGGTCAACGCATTCGATTTCGGTGCAGCGCAGCCAAAGAGTGTTTCTCTTGGAAACCCAAATCCTTCAAAATCCATATTGATGACCTTATAAAAAATCAAAATTGAGGCGGCAAAGAAAAAATCCATATTAAAATCCTAATGCTTACCGAATCGTTACAATCTCTACATGGAACTTTTAAATTTATGTCTTATATTGTATTCAAAGCAAACAGATAGTTGAATTTAAACAAAAAAGGAGGTATATTATGAAAGTAATTACCATATTAGCCATTGCGCTGACAATGGTTTTGTTTTTCGTTTATCAAGCAATCAGCATGGACAAAAAAATAGAAAAACCTATGATGGAACAATCTGAAAATACAAGAACTGCCGTATTTGCAGGCGGCTGTTTCTGGTGCACGGAATCCGATTTTGAAAAGGTAAACGGTGTGATTGAAGTCCTGTCCGGATATACCGGAGGTCATGATGACCACCCCACGTACAAAGAGGTCTCGGCAGGGCGTACCGGACATGTGGAGGCGGTTCAGGTCATTTACGATCCAACCCGAATTACTTATGAAGACCTGCTCGATGTGTTCTGGCGGCATGTGGACCCAACGGATCCCGGCGGACAGTTCGTGGACCGGGGCTCACAATACCGGAGCGCCATTTTCTATGCCGATGAAAAGGAACGGCAACTGGCTGAAGCGTCTAAGAAACGATTGGCGGATTCCGGACCCTTTACCAAGCCCATAGCAACGGACATTCTCCCGTTAGGTACTTTTTATAACGCGGAAGACTATCACCAGGATTATCACAAGAGAAATCCAATCCGTTATAAATGGTACCGCTCCGGTTCGGGTCGAGACAAGTTTTTGAAAAAGGCCTGGGCGGGCGTGAAAGCAGACAATACGGATGAAATGAATAAATCTAACATGACTGACAAAAAAATGATGGATAACGGAAATGCCGGTATGAAAAAGAACCCAATGGTATCGAATACATCCGGTATGATGTACGATATCCCTGACCAAAAGGAACTGAAGCGAAAATTAACCCCCTTACAGTTTAAAGTGACTCAGCAAGACGGCACCGAACCCCCTTTTAAAAACGCATACTGGGACAACCATGAACCCGGCATATACGTGGATATCGTCTCTGGAGAGCCCCTGTTCAGCTCCACAGACAAATTCGAATCCGGAACCGGATGGCCCAGCTTTACGAAACCGCTGGCGCCTGAAAATATAACGGAAAAAAGCGATGTTTCATTTTTTACGAAACGTACGGAAGTGCGCAGCAAACACGCCGATTCACACCTGGGTCATGTGTTTAACGACGGCCCCGCGCCCACGGGTCTTCGCTATTGCATCAACTCAGCGGCGTTAAGATTCATCCATAGCAAGGATTTGGAAAAACAAGGCTACGGAAACTATATGAGCCTGTTTAAATAAGTTGAGACAGATAACTACCGCACCCAGCCAGAACGGCGGGCACTTAAACGGTAATTACACCCAAATCGAGTCAAAACTTGATTCGGGTGTTTTTCGTTAATCTGATAAATTTTTTAAGAATTGTTTTCAAAGGCTTGATCCTTAAGTTGCCTTTTGATATGCAACACAGGTTATATTAAATCCAAAGTCCGGGGAAAGCGGGTTGAGAGAATGATACAAAATAAAAATATCTGGCATAAAAAGGGTACCCAGGGGATTCCGCCCGGAAACCATCCGGATCAGGAGATTCTGGTTCCATTCGGGTTTCAGCAAATCCCCAAAGAAGAGAAAGTTGGCCGGACCTTGCGGCATTTCAATACTGTCGCCACAAAATACGATTTCATGAACACGCTGCTGAGTTTCGGCATCCACTACCTGTGGAAAAGAACAGCCATTGAGATGATGCATCTGAAACCCGGAGACCGGGTGCTTGACGTCTGCGGCGGCACCGGCGATCTGGCTGTGTTGGCAGCCAGGTCTGTGGATCTTTCCGGGAAAGTCATCATTTACGACATCAACCGTAAAATGATGCAGGTCGGACGTGCCAAACGGAATCGATCGGGCCGGAGAAACCGTATCGAGTGTATCCAGGGAAATGCGGAGTCCATTTCATTTCCGGATGATTCATTTGATGCGGCCATGGTCAGCTTTGGAATACGAAATTTGACCCATATGGATTTGGGATTTAAAGAAATGCATCGTATTCTTAAACCCGGTGGAAAAATAATGTGCCTGGAGTTTTCAAAACCCACCGCTCCGTTGTTTCGATGGCTGTATGATATATACTCTTTTCATGTGATACCCTTTCTCGGGAAGGTTTTGGTGGGTTCCCGGCAGGCGTATTTGCTTTTACCCGAGAGTATACGGGTGTTTCCGCTGCCCGAGGAATTGTCGGCTCTATTAAGGGACATTGGGTTTCATAAGGTTTCCTATCGGAGACTGACCAACGGAATCGCTGTTGTCCATGTGGCTGAAAAACGTTAAAACGCATCTTAAAAAATGTTTATAAAGTCCAATCAGAGAGAGCGCTCCACGACGGCGTATATCTCTTGGAGTAAAACCCTTACCAGTTTTGGGTTTGCCGTAAAATTTGATGTACTCGTAAAAAGTCCAATGTAGACGGTTTCGTAAAAAGTTCAAATTCAAGGCGTGCAAATTTTGTAATCATGAGGCGTACTTTTCGTACGTTGAATGATTACGAAATGCAGCACAACGAAGAAGTTGGGCTTTTTACGAAACCGTCAAAATTAGAGCATTGATTTAATGGTAACGATCGCCAGAAGGCATACAGGATAATAACTGGCTTTATTGAACAGGGTCATCACCTCCCGGCGTTCTTTGGTTTTGTATAACTTCACCGCGGGAGTTAACAACAGATATGCCCCCGTAGACACGGCGGCCAGAATATAGGGAATTTCAAATCGCACCCGGGTCACAGAAAACAGAATCACCGTCAAGATCATCGAAAGGACAATCGACCACAGGATAATAAAATTGGCCCGTTCAAGCCCGAAACGCACGGGAATGGTTTGTGCATTGAGTTGCCGGTCTTCTTCAACATCGGTCCAGTCCGCCGGAATGTTTTGGCCGCCGATTTCCCAAAAAAACAGGCACAGGAAAAGGATTAAAATAAAAACCGGGGACGGGTTGGGATCAACGGCGAACACGGCAGCCAATGCGCCGCTTGTTTTAACGCCTCCGCTAACAAGGGTTCGAAAATGACTGACCCGCCACAGGAGACAATAAACGCCCTCCAAAAGAGCGCCGGCCAAAAATATTGCCGCACACACGGGATTTAACAGGTATGCGCCCAGCAGCGCCAGGATTCCCCAGGCCAGTGACCATGCAAGCCCTTCTTTAAAACTGAGAAATCCCTGGGCAATGGGGTGACGCACCAGAACCGCGTCCAGGTAATCTTCGTAATCCTGAAGCCCCCCGCGTTTCAGTTTTTCTTTATCCAGCCGATGATCCACCACATCGTTTAAGGCGTAAACAGCGGTATACCCCGCAAAGGTCGTAACCAGCCCTAAACCCATCACATACAGGGAAGGAAACCCCCCGATCCACAGGAGCGCCGCAAAGGCGGGCGTGGCCATGTCCAATAGACCGTGCGGTGTGCGGGAGAGCGCCCAAAACAGTTTTATTCGAGACAGCCCGTTATAGGTGGTGGATACGGATGGTTTATTCATAAAGCCTTTGCTATGTTCGATGTTGTAGTTCTACCTAGTGCCCGAACGAAAACTAGGATTTTTCGTTCAGGCACTATCTAAAACCGCTTAAACCTATACCATGCCTTCAACAAATGCGTCAAGCAATAGGCACAACGGTTCGGGTCAAACGCATTTCAGAACTCCTGACCTGTATATGTAATTTCAACGTGATATGAAGGTTTAGTCGTAATCTCAGAGGCAACAATTTGAACATCGAACATATTAAAAGATGAACGTCGAACATCGAACGTTCAACATCGAATGTTGAATGAAAGACAAAAACAAAGACAAGAATTCTGTTAAAAGAACTTAGGGAGATCCAAAGATAGTTAGAACTTATTCAGAAGGTACCATCGATTTTAAAATAAGTTGAGGAGCGAAGCGACATCCTTATTCGATGTTCGACGTTCATCTTTTATATGCCATCAACGTGTGGATTCCTCATTAAAATATGTTGAATGGGCAAAAGGGGGTGTTTTGCAAAGGTCTCTCACAAGTTTCAGTCGGTTGGAAAGAGATATACGCCGTCGTGGAGCGTTCTCCTTAGTATTGGGATTCAAATACATTTCCCCTGCATAACGGTTTCAATGTCTTTTTACCGAAATTTTTATTGTCAAAACCCTATCACAACCGGTATTCTTTGGATGTTGCATCACCCAAGGTGATGGTTCTCTTAAAAAAGCGTAATCAACATTAAAATAAATAGATTATATTTCATCGCATAAGCAGGGCAATAAACGATCGTTATGAAATTTCTTAAATGGGGCATTATCGGTGTGGGAGCGGTCATTGCCGTTTGCTTGTTTTTGTTAATAGGGGCAAGGCTTTACCTGGATACAGATCGGGCGCGGCAACAGATTCAGACAACGGTCAATCAGGCCATTCCCGGTACAATAATATGGTCCGGGAGCCGTCTTTCCCTTTGGAAGGGTGAGGTTGAATTACACAACGTGCTCCTCAGCGCGTCCACAAATGACAAGTTGGTTGCATTGAACCGTCTTTTCCTGCGTATCTCCTGGAATCGACTTTTCAAAGGGGAATTATGTGTTAAGAATTTGCTTTTTGAAGCCCCCCGGATATATTTGAAGACGGATCCACTGGGAAACCTTAATCTCGTGCAGGCACTTTCCCCCACAGAAACCACTGAATCAAAGCCCATGAATTCAGGTCTCCCGTTTAATGTGGTGATCCGGGAGCTTAACGTATTGAACGGTTTTTTCCAATACCAGACCGCAGAAGACAGGGCTGAGAGCCAAAAAGACCGGTTAATGTTTCAAAACATTAATCTGACCATTAAAGATGCGAACCTTTTAAAAGAAAAAGCCCGCCTTACCTGTGAGATTTCCGACGGAAATATTGCCGGAAACAGAATTGACCGAATGCACTTAAGCTGCCGTCTCACAGACAGAATCCTGACCATCAATGATTTAAATTTAGATACCGTTGCGGGCAGGTTTGATCTCAAGGGCCAGGTGGATTTTAAAAAGGCTTTTGTCGACGGATTTATCTCGTCCCATCCTGATTTGAACGCCATATCCTATCATCTGTCCCTTCGCCAGAAAGATACAGTGCTCGAAACCCTGCCCTTCAACGTATCAGGGGTCAAAGGATCCATAACTTCTTTAATGGAACTCAAAGGAACGGGCATTAACCCAAAGACACTCACGGCCGAATCCACCCTGGAGCTATTTGCAGGCAACCTGTCCGCCGGGGAGGCATTTTCCCCCCTTGATGCACACGTAACCGCACAGGCAAACATGGGAAATGGACGTGTTACACTTCATCAGCTTGACGCCCGGTCAGATGAAACTCACCTTAAGGTTGCCGGCAATTATGACATTTCTTCCCGTAAGATTGCCGCTGATTTTAAATTCAATACCCCCGATCTGACTGGAGTATTGTCAGTGTTTGCAATCAAAGCATCGGGGAACATGGATATCCAGGGTGATTTGGGAGGAACCATTACGGAGCCCATTGCGCACGCACAATTACAGGGGGAAAATTTGGAATTCGAGCAGGTGAAGATCGGTGATGCCAATGCAAAACTCCAATTTTCCCAGGGCATGATTTCCTTGGATCATGGTAAAATTCGCAACCACAATTCATTGCTCGATATTTCCGGCACCGTCCGGATACGTGATCCCATAACGCGTGATATTTTGAAAACCCCCGGATTAGACATTGCGTTAAAAGGAGACGCCCTGTTTGAGGACTTTGTCGAGGGAATCAAAGGGAAATTTACTCTGAACGGACATATCTCCGGTGACACCGCACACCCTTTGGGACGGTTGAATCTTAAAGCAGAACATCTCGACGTCTATACCCGGAAAGTTCAGGAGGTCCGGCTGGCCTCGGATCTTGACGGCGATCGATTCAATTTAGACCCTTTTGAGATTGTGATTGCGCCCGGTGAAACAATTTTGCTTAATGGGTGGATTTCTTTACATAAAGATTACCACTTACGACTTGCCTCCGAGGGCATTTCCCTTAAAAACCTAACCCCGCTTCACTTGGCAGACGGTGATACCGGCAAGGTTTCCTTTAGGTTCCAGGGACAGGGCGGCTTTGAGAATCCTCAAATCAAAGGCGAGGTGGTTCTAAACGAGTTGCGATTCAATGACCAGCCTCTGCAAGACGAACGGTTCCAAATTGAAGTCAAGGACCTGACCGCATATATTTCCGGGGGTCGAAACGTTGCTTTGGATGCAACTTATCAATTTCAAACCCAAGATTTTTCAGCATCCGCCGGGTTTGACAACACCAATCTGACCCCTTATTTAACAATTGCCGGCCAAAGCAAACTGAGTGGTTCCATAACCGGAGAAATCCAGGCCACCGGCAATGCCCGGTCACCGGATCAGATAAAAGGGTCGGCAAATATTTCCGGAATTGAGATTTTTTCTAAGAAAACCCCGTTGCTCCGAGCCGGCGACGTCAAGGTTTTTTTAAAACACGAGGAGATTTCGATTCCCGGTGTCCGCCTGAACCTGTTTGAACGAGGCGTTTTAGACCTTAAAGGTACCTGCAAATTGAATGGCGACCTTGATATTAACGCCCATGGCACCCTCCCTCTGGAAATAATAGCGCATCTTTCGGATGGTTTCCCCAATGCCGCCGGTGACGTGCTCCTTTCTCTTTACATGAACGGAAACCTGTCCCAGCCATATATCCGTGCGGATGCTGAAATTAAGAACTGCGGGTTGACGGTTCCCGGCCTTTTACAGAGCATGCACGACCTGAACGGTCGTATCCGGATAACCCCGGAATCGGTTGTGCTGGATAACATCCGGGGAATGCTGGACTCCGGCAGTTTTGAACTGTTTGGCGCCATTGATCTTAAAGCATTTCAACCCTTGCGGCTGGATCTCAAATTAAAAGCCCATGGCCTTCCGCTTATGATTCCCGATACATTGGAAACCCGTTTGAACGCCGAACTGGATATTCGGGGCACATCTGAAAAATCCATGGTCTCGGGTGACATTCAAATGATCGAAGGAAAGTATTATAAAGATATGCGGCTGAATCTTGCGGAAAGCCTCGGTAAAACATCCCGGGAACAGGACCTGCCGGCATCGGAGATCCCATGGCCGTTTTTAAAAAATATGGGTCTGGATATTACCATGCGTTACAAAGAACCTTTTATCGTAGACAATAACCTGGCCTTGTTGGCCCTCAAACCTGATCTCCGAATATACGGATCTGTGAACCACCCTCTGATCAGCGGAAGGGCCCAGGTAGAATCCGGAACCGTCTATTTTCAAAAAAAGGAATTTACTGTCAAAAAAGGAGTCTTTGATTTTATCAATCCGTATAAAATTGAGCCGGCCATTGATGTGCAAAGCCAAATAAATATTCGGGAATGGACCGTACTTTTAAATATCTCGGGAACGCCGGACAATCTTAAGTTTACGCTTTCTTCCGATCCATTGGAAACACAGGAGAACATTCTTTCTCTGTTGATCACCGGAAGAACAACCCAGGAACTTATCTCAGGTGAAGGCGGTTTATCCCGGTCTTCGACAAAGATGCTGGCGGATATCCTGGCTGAAACCGCTCAAAAACAAATCAAGGATGCCACCGGTCTGGATGTTGTAGAACTGGAATATGAGGAAGCAACAGAGGCCGAGGCGTCGGATGAGGTAAAAGTAACCGTGGGCAAAGCGCTTTCCCAAAGAGTCACCGTCAAATACGGCATGCAGACAAAAAATGCCAGGGTCATTCAACAAGTGATCACGGAATATAAACTTCTTGAAAATCTTTTAATAAATGCCTTCCAGGATACCGAGGGACATTATGGCGGCGGGCTTCAATTCAGACTTGAATTTCGGTAAAAAGAGACCCATTTATATGACAAAATGTAATCACAAATACCGGATCAAGAAAATCTTAGTATTATGGATAATAATGGTAGGGTTTATCCAAGACCCTGCATATGCTCAGAACAAGACAAAAGATAACCCCGAATCGCCGGTGGTTTCACGGATTATGATCCATGTTCAGGGAATAAAAGGAGATCCGGGCCCGTGGGTTGATCGGACAAAGCGTCTTATTTTTATCCGGCAAGGAGAGCCCTTTTCCCCAAAACGGTTCCAAGATTCCCTTGACACTTTGAAATCGTCAAACCTGTTTAAAGCCATCCATGTTTCTGAATCAGACCGAACAGAAAATCAATTTACCCTAAATTTTCAAGTAACGCCCTACCCTCGGATTAAAGATATAAAAATCAGCGGTGCCTTTCCCCTGTTGAAACGAGAAATTCTCACCGCCATGCAGTTGTATCCCGGAGATGTATATCAACCGGAAACGTTTTTCGGCAAACAGGCCGTTATTACCGAGGTTTTCAAAAATCAGGGTTACATTGCACCGGTTGTGGAATTAGACGCCTTAGAGGATCCGGCCGACGGAAGTGTTGTGGTTTATGTTGATATAAATAAGGGGAAGTTTTTTCATATCCGTGACTTCGAAATCACAGGAAACCGGGCTTTTTCCGGCCTGCGCCTTAAATTGCGGATCAAAACGTATAAATCGCGCCTGACTCCGGATTTTATGAGGCGTTTTAAGAAAAAAATATTGGATAACGATATCAAAAATCTCATCCGGTTTTACCGAGAAAAAGGATATCCCGAGGTTGCCGTGACCTCCATTGTGAACAAAAATGCCAAAACTCATAATCTTTCTATTTTAGTAACCATTGACGAAGGACCCCGGTACACCATTGATTTTCAGGGCAATAAGGAATTTTGGGATCTTACGCTTAAAAAAGATTTAATCCTGTTTAAAAAGGGAAATGACAATGATTTTAATCTAAGAAAAAGTATTCGAAACATAAAGAAACGTTACCATAACGCCGGATATAAGGATTGCCGGATAGAGATGACATCCGAAACCAAACAAGATGCCGGAATGCCTCTCCGTAACATCCGCCTGCTGATTCATGAGGGCCCCCAATACCTCGTAAATTCCATCAACCTCACAGGAAATCATGCGATTGATGCAAAAAAGATCAAAAAACAGACCGTGACCCAAACACCGGGGCTTATGGCAAACGGTGCATGGGTTCAGGAAACCCTGGAAGAGGATAAACGTGCGGTGACCGCTCTGTATCTCAAGCAAGGATACATGAATACAAAGGTCACCGATGAAACCACATCCCACAAGGACAGTAAAGAAAACAAAACACAGGTCGACATCCGTCTGGAGATCACCGAAGGGGTTCAGACGCTCGTAACTTCCGTGCAGATCCATGGATTGACCGTGTTATCAGACGCTGAGGCCCTTGAGGCAATTACTTTGAAAAAAGGATCCGTTTTTCGAGAATATATGATTCGCAGTGATGAAAACACGCTGAGTTCCCAGATTTCCGAAAAGGGATACCCCCATGTGAAGACAAAGGGAACTGCGGTCATCAGCAAGGACAACACCCAGGCCGCCATAACCTACGAAATTGATGAAGGACCTTTTGTTCAAATGGGCCGGGTGGCGTACACGGGGAATTTTCTCACCAAAGGACGAGTTATAGAAAAGGAACTTGAACTCCATCCGAACGATCCGTTTTCTCTAAATAAATTTTTAAAATCTCAGCGCAATATCCGCAATATCGGAGCCTTTGAGTCGGTGCGTTTTAACACCTACGGCTTAAAGGAAAATCAAGACACGGTGAATCTGCTTCTGGAAGTGGAAGAGAAAAAGCCTTATTATATTCAATTTGGCGCGGGGTATGACACGGAAAGGGAATTTTACACCAATATCTCAACCGGAGATCACAACTTTTTTGGATTAAACAAGGAGGTTCGGGCCGGTGCGGAAATCAGCCAGATCGGGTACCGGGGGGATCTTGAATGGGTTGACCCCCGGTTTATGGGCACTCGAATCAAGTCATCCATAAACCTGTTCACCGAAAAAAGAGAAGAGTTTAACACAAATTTTGGCACCAAAGATCGGGGCGTTTCGGTATCATTTAACCGTAAATTTTTTCAGAAGGTGAACGGCAATCTTTCTTTTGTTTATACCTCTAAGGAGCAATACCGTCGGGATTCAGACCCCATACCCATCGGTGATGAAGATGAATATGATCCCAGAGAAATTTTAACCATAAGCCCTTCTCTTATTTATAATTCAGTCGATTCTTTTATTCGCCCCAGAAAAGGAGTGTTCTCTTCTTTGTTTCTGGATGTTTCCAAAGGAATCAATAATTCTCTGGATAATTTTCTCAAGTATCGTTTCGAGATCCGGAAATATTATACCCCTTTGGAAAACCTGACCCTTGCGATGCGAGGAATGGTTGGGGATATTACCCCCTTTGAGGACAGCAGTACGATTCCGGAAGATCAGCTTTTTTTTCTGGGCGGCACTTCTACGGTTCGGGGATTTGATGAAAACAGACTTCGATTTGACTCCGAAGGGGACGCCGTGGGAGGACAATCCGCATTCTTGGGCAATATAGAAGCAAGAATTGACTGGGGACCTAATGTTGAATTTTCACTTTTTTATGATCTGGGTGCCGTGACAAACGCTATTCTCGACCAGGGGTCCGATGAGTTTCGGTCTTCAGCGGGACTTGGGTTGCATTATCTCACCCCCATCGGTCCCATGGGGGTTTATTACGGCCACAAACTGGATAGAAAAGCCAATGAAAGTGCCGGGAGTTTTCATTTCACCATCGGGTTTAGGTTTTAAGTGTGGGGTAAAATACAGAGACCGTTTTGACCTGTGCTTAATTCAGGGCTACTGACCTGGCGTAAATTCAGATTCAACATATTTTAATGAGCAATCCACACCTTAAGAGCATATAAAAGATGAACGTCGAACATCGAACATCGAACGTTGAACATCGAATAATGTATTCTACCATTTATAATGAAGATAAAGCGACCCGCCCGCCTCGCCTGAGCGAGCCAACAAAAGGACGAAGGGCATTGAGTACAGCTCACGATGACGGGCAGGAGCGCCTTCCACATTCGACGTTCGACGTTGAACGTTCGATGTTCGATGTTCAAATTGTTGCATCTGAAATTACGAATAAAGCTGCATATTACGGTGAAATTACGTATACAGGTCAGGAGTTCTGAAATTTAGAAAAACCCAAGTCAAGACAAACCCTCTTGTTTTTATAACTCCAAAAAATCCTTGACAAAGTCGCTGACACCTGTATGTTTTTCAAGGGGTGGAATCACGCAGTCGTATGGACCATCTAAGATTACCCTGGAGTCGGAGAGTTTGTACGATGAGTTGCCTGACCTTTTAAATCCGCAGTTAATATTTGATGAACTCGTAAAAAATCCGATTTAGACGGGATTCAAGTCTAAGGTCTCAAGGAGGGAACCCAATGTATTTTATCGGCAACTTTATTCATGCCACCAATCAAGAGGAAACGCAGGAAACTGAAAGACGCCACGGTGAGTTCAGCCTGATCATTGATGCCCAGGACCCGTATATTGCCGTGCGAAGTTTTCGAGATCGGATTGTTACGTACAGGGAAACCAGCGATTTTTTTAAAGGAGACTGTTCAGTTTATTTAATTCAGCTGTTCGAGTTCGACAGGTTTCCCGTTGGCCAGGCCATGATGATCAACTACAAATCCGTAGTTGGCGACCCGGTTTTGCCGTTTATCCGGTGCTCGCTCCCCAACGATTTGACGGATTCATGTCGACTTTTTGATTGGAAGAACAACATTCCGGAAATCGACGGACAAACAGAAAAACTGTTTCTTCAGTTTGAAGCCGGGTCTTCCCGTCTGCTCACTGAACCGGACTCTGGTTTTCAGTTGTCTCCTGAAACCAAATAAAAAACCTGGTCCAAAGGACCAGGCTTTTCAAAGCAAAATAAAAGGGGTGAATGTCAGATTGTGTATTTTTTGATAAAACGATCCAATTGAGATTCCTGATGAAGCGTCATTTCCCCAAATTGCACATCTCGCTGTATCGTTTTTATGTCACTGGATGAGGTGTTGCCGGCGACCTGGGAAACCCAAACAGTTTTAACCGGTACGTTTTTCAAATAGGTAAAACAGATACTATCTTGAATAAACAGTAGATCTAATTCAACGGCTTCGCTTGATCTGCCATTTTTATTGATATAACGAAGCACAAGCCCGCCTTTGTTGATAGATATAATTTGACAATATTGAACCATAGTATCAAGGGAATTCCCATCCAAACTCATATCCTTGGTGTTTTCCTGTTTTGCTAACAATGTCCTGATCATAGCAATTGCACCGCTTTTGACCTTGAACTCTTCGTGATTCTTGGGCTCAATAAATTCTTTTTTGCTGTTCATAGCTAAACATCCTCTTATTGAAATGAAAATACATTACGACTGCGGCTCATTGTTGGCTAAGTTTTAAATACTATTCAATATACGTGCCAAATTCTATTTTTTGGTTGTAAGATGCCAAAGATCCTTATTTGACGGCTTTTTATAGGCATTTATTTGAAAAACATAGGGGATTAAAAATGGCGGAAGGATTAAAAAATGCACAGAAAAATGTGCATGATGCACATTTTTCTGTGCATGGCATTTGAGGTGTGATTGTTGATATTGAGATGGATAACAAAAAAGGGCTTAGAAACATAATAGCTTCCAAACCCTTGTTTTAATTGGTGCCCGGGACGAGAATTGAACTCGTACAGTCACAAGGACCGAGGGATTTTAAGTCCCATTTTTTAGCATATCTTATAAAATCCTCTAAAATCTTTTCTTGTATTATTTCTATTATATTTCAGACAGTTAAATCGTTATAAAATGCTTTCTATTGTCTTATTAAATCCTTGACAATCTTGCCAAGTGGGCGTATTATGGGCGTACAATTTTAAATAAAGGGGGTTAATCATGAAGTTTAAAGCCACGTCTTATCCTTGTGTTGTATTTTATGAGAACACTAAGAAAAAACATCATGGAAAGCCAGACCGCCGCTTTGTGCTGCGATATCGTTATAATGGCCGACGCTTTGAAGAGGGCCTCGGCGAGGGCTTTAACGCCGTTCAAGCGTCCGAGGTCATGGCTACATTAAAGAAAAATCAACGGTTAGGGAAAGGCCCTAAAACTTTAAAAGAGATGCGGGAGCTTGACCAAATAGAGCAGAAAGCCAAAGAAAAGGAAAAGGCAAAGGCAAAACTTGACGCCATTACATTTGCTGAAATATTTACAGATCATTATTATCCTATTGCAAAAGCCGATAAGGACCCCCAAAGTTATAAACGGGAGTTTAGCCTATTTAAAAAATGGATTAACCCCGTTCTTGGTGCCCTACCCTTGCAAAAAATCAGTCCCATAGACCTGGAACGAATTAAAAAAAATATGCGTGATGCAGATCTTTCCGACCGTTCCATTGAATATGCGCTTGCCACGGCGAGGCAAATTTTTAATTTTTCCATAAGGCATGATTTTTTTTCGGGAGAAAATCCTGTCAAAAAAGTCAAAATCCCGAGATCCGACAATAAGCGTTTAAGATTTTTAACCAGCGATGAAGCTAAAAAATTATTAAATGCGCTTAAAAAAGAGGCCCCTGAAATGTGGGAGCAGTCACTTATAAGTCTGCATACCGGATTAAGAGCCTCCGAAATTTTTCGCTTAATATGGACGGACATAAATTTTGAGCAAGGAACCTTGACAGCCAAAGACGGTAAAAATGTAAAAACTCGTTTCGCATACATGACCCAAGCTGTTAAAAATATGCTTAGACGGAAAAGACCCGGTAAGCCGAGTGATCTTATTTACCCAGCACCGGACGGAGCAGAGCGCCGGGAAATTTCAAGATCTTTTGAAAGAATTGTCAAGGAATTAGGTTTGAATGATGGTATTGAGGACCGCCGGGACCGGGTGGTATTTCACAGCTTGCGTCATTCCTATGCATCTTGGTTAGTTCAATCGGGGGAGTCTCTATATGTGGTCAAGGACAGGCTGGGCCACAGCACAATAAGCATGACCGAGCGATACAGCCACCTCAGCCCCTCCAATGCACAGGGAACAGTAGAGACAATTGAGAATTTTTTGCGTACACCTAAAAAAGCAGAGGTACTGCCCTTCAAAAACGTCACCTAAATATTTATATCCTGCAATATCACGGAAAAAAGCGGTCAAAATGGCCGCTTTTTTATGTCTGCTAATATTTTATTTTATCTTTCTTTCATCTATTTTGGTAAAGACCGAGCTATCCTAAGCAGTAAATAAAATTGCTAGTACTAAAATTGACAAAAGTTTTTATCTATGACAAATACTTGATATCCTTATTGTTATCCCCATTTATTTTTCATTATCTTCTTGCACTCCTTAATTAAAAACCTTAGTTTTATATGAATCTTTAATAAACTTTTAACTTTTTTAGGAGGAGCAAAAATGGACTTAGATAAATTGCGCTTAGTAGGGAGTAAGACGGGAAAAGTATATTTCAGCGAAAATGAGCTGGAGGAACTAGGGATCAGATCAGCCGCAGCCTTCCGCAATGACCGCTGGAAGGGAAAAAATATTTTTCCATACCATAGAGTCGGAAAACGTATTCTTTACCACAGAGACGATATCATCAGGATTATCGAAGCGGGAAGGGTTGATGAGAGCGTCTAAAGCGAAGGGCCAGGCAACGAAAAAAAAGACTCAGATAATCAGGGTGCACAACCATCTGCATGAAAAATATATAGGTTTGCGGGGAGCAGTCTTTTTGCAACAAGTTCATTACTGGTTACAAAGAACAAAGCACAAGATTGACGGTAGAAAGTGGATTTATAACACTTATGAAGATTGGTGTAGTGAGGATAATTTCCCCCACTGGAATGTAAGAACGGTTAGAAGGATCACAAAAAAACTAAGGGAGATGGATCTCCTTAAAATTGATAACAGATTGAATAAAATGAAAAGCGACTGGACCAACTGGTATTCAATAAATTATGAGCATCCATTTTTACAAGATTATCCGCTTATTAATAGCCGGACAAAATGTCCCCCTAAATCGAAAAGCCAGCGTGACAAAATGTCCCCCACTAGCGGGACAAAATGTCCCTCTAGATCAGGATTAGCGGGACAAAATGTCACCCTACAGCGGGACAAAATGGCCGCATCTAACCATAAGAGTACTACAACAGAGAAACATGAACAAAAGAATTCGTCAATCATCCCGACTGACGAGCCCACCACCGATTTTTTAAGAACTTTGACTACACCCTTTGCTAGAAAAGAGCATAGCCAAAAAACCGAAGGTAGACCGAAATCCCAAAATGAAAATGATGAACCGGATAGCAAAAAAGATTTACCCCCGGATGCGACGGCGGGCTTGCCCGCCACCGATGCCAAGTTGAAATTATACTATGGTTTAAACATTCCTAAAGCTATTGACCTTAGATTTATCAAATTGAGCGGAGAAAAAAATATAAAACTCAGTGATTATACCAAACCATTTAAGGGTAATGCCGAAGATTTAAGAAAAAAGTATGGGACCGACTTTTCAGACGAACCATTTGACGGGTTTGATAAACAAGTGGATTCATTTTTTAAGCAAATTAAAGAAGATTGTTGGAACGAAGATGGAGGCGAACCAGGCGAAGGGTTTAAAGTTAATATCCGACGGGCCGCAAAGGCGGGGGTTCTCCATAGAGTCTACGCATAAACAGTTAAATATCTAATAAATCAATAAAATATGTCAAAAAGAGCTTGATTATTATTGTAAGTATTACTACTATATCTACTACATTTAAGCATTGCAACCCCCAATATATAGGCTAATAGCAATGGCAAGCAG